>Ga0209381_1000836_pt1 | contig 62274 bp, 65 predicted proteins | sample DewCreD2012metaG_FD_184111 | JGI IMG/M metagenome (GOLD analysis project Ga0209381, IMG submission 184111) | Hot spring sediment bacterial and archeal communities from British Columbia, Canada, to study Microbial Dark Matter (Phase II) - Dewar... ... | reverse complement strand
GAGCATGGGGGTGTGGCGGTCAGTGTTCTTGAAGCGAGGGGCCATGTCGCGGGATGGATTGTTCTCACCGCGCTCCCGTTCAATCCGCCGCCAACTTTTCTCGAAAAAAGTCCGACAGACTCCTAGCAACGAAACTGGCTTAGGGGTCACGAATAGTTCCTCTCCCGGCTTCTTCCCAAGTAAGTGCGACAGCTCTTGTTTCGCGTTCCGGGTGCTTCCAACTTCGCTCCAGTGCCAAATGGTCTGCGGGACAATTCCCTGCCGGACCTCGGAAAGAAACCGCTTGATGCCGGGCCGGACGTCACCCGTGCCCCACCAAATTCGGTTGTCCCGGTCGAGCTCCTCGAACTTTTCTTTGCTTACACGCCAATAGCTGCCTGCGGGCGGTCCGGGGATCACCTTGCCCGATGGCGTCTTGATTGGGTAAATGCCGGCCGAGTAAGGATTGCGTGCGGCAAGGTCGCTCAGAAGCCACGGGCCACGCGGGTCATTGTCCGGATTCTTGTATCGAGCCAACATTTCTTCGCTACGCTCCAAGAGATTCGGAAACCAGGCTTCCGCGTGCTTGGCATAGACGAGTATGTGATCGTGGTCTTCGCTGAAGTGGACCGCGGTGTTCTTGAGACTATCCATCTTGTGCCAAACGACGTTTGTGATGAAGTTCTGTTCCCCGAAGATTTCATCCATGACGGCGCGGAGGCGGTGGACCTCGTTGTCGTCAATGCTGACGAAGATCGCGCCGTCCTCGGCGAGCAGCTCGTGAGGAGCTTGAGGCGCGGCCACATCATGCACAGCCACTTGTCGTGGCGTTCGAGGTCTTCGCGGTCCACCGGGCCGGCCTTTTTGAGCCACTCGCGCATGAGCGGGCTGCGGACGTTGTCGTTGTAGCACCGGCCCTCGTTGCCGGTGTTGTAGGGCGGGTCAATGTAGATGCAGTCCACCTTGCCGGCATACACGGGCAGCAGCGCCTTGAGGGCGTGCAGATTGTCGCCGTGGATGATGAGGTCGTCTTGCAGGGAGGGTTTCACGCCGGGGGCGGGCAGCGATTTCGCCGGGTCAATCACCAGCTCCCGGAATGGCACGCCGAGGTGGTGGGTATAGACGAAGGACTTGCCTTTGAACTCGAGCGTGGGCATGGGGTTGACGGCCGTTCGCGGCGGAGCCTAGCAATCGCGGAGAGGGTGGCAACGGCAGTTTCCGGCGGTCGGGGTTTCCAGGACGACTGTTGCCAAAAAAATCGGCCCGCCGCGCGGGCGGGCCGGTCAAGGGGTTGAAAACTGCCCGGGCAGGACTCAGGACGCGGGTTTTTCCGCCGCGGCTTCACCGGGCTTGGCGGGTGTGGCGGGCTCGGCGGCGGCGGGGACACCGGCCTCGACGAATTCGAGGATCGCCTTCTGCGCGGCGTCGCCGCGGCGGCGGTGCAGGAGTTTTACGATACGCGTGTAGCCGCCCGCACGGTCCTTGTTGGCCGGCGCGATGTCCCGAAACAGAATGCGCAGCGCCTCCTTGTCCTGGTGGAGACGGGCCAGGGCGAGACGGCGGTCGTGCAGTGTACCGCCCTTGGCGAGGGTGACCATCTTCTCGGCCACGGAGCGGGCAGCCCGGGCCTTGGCCAGGGTGGTGGTGACGCGGCGGTGTTTGATGAGGCTGCACACCAGGTTGGCGAGCATGCGGTTGCGATGCTCGCTGGTGCGGCCCAGCTTGGCGGTGCGTTTGAGATGGCGCATAGGCGGAAACGGCCGTCAGGCCTTCTTGGGGGCTTCCTTGGGAGGCTCGAGCAGGCCGGGATCAATCTTCATGCCCAGCGTGAGGCCGAGGGCGGCGAGCTTTTCCTTGATCTCGTTAAGCGACTTCTTGCCGAAGTTGCGGTATTTGAGCATCTCGCTCTCGGTCTTCATGGCGAGCTGGCCCACGGTGGTGATGTTGGCGTTGTTGAGGCAGTTGGCGGCGCGCACGCTCAACTCGATCTCGTTCACGCTCATGTTGTAGAGCTTCTTGAGCCGGGCGCGTTCCTCGTCCTGCTTGCTTTCCTCCTCCTCGAACTCCACCGCGTGCTCGTCGTAGCCGACGAACACGTCGAGGTGCTTTTGCAAAATGGCCGCCGACTGCACCAGGGCTTCCTTGGGCGTGAGCCGGCCGTCGGTCCAGATTTCCAGGATGAGCCGGTCGTAATCGGTCTTCTGGCCGACGCGAGCGGCCTCGACCAGGTAGCGGACGCGCGTGACCGGCGAGAACAACGAGTCAATGGCAATGACGCCGATGGGCTGGTCGGGCTTCTTGTTTTCGTCGCCCGGACAGAAGCCGCGTCCGACCCGGACCTCCATCTCCATCTCAAATTTCTTCTTCCGGTCGAGGGTGCAGATCACCTGGTCGGGATTGACCAACTCGAGGTTCTGGTTGAGCTGGATGTCCGCCGCGGTGACCGGGCCCTCCTTGTTCACGGACAGGAGGACGATCTGCGGGTCGCGTGAATGGGCCTTGAACTTGATCTTTTTGAGATTGAGCACGATGTCCGTGACGTCCTCCACCACCCCGTCAATGGTGGCGAACTCGTGCATGGCACCATCAATCTTGACGGAGGTAATCGCGGCGCCCTCCAGCGAGGAGAGGAGGATGCGGCGCAATGAGTTGCCGATGGTATAACCGTAGCCCGTTTCAAAGGGCTCGGCGACGAAGCGCGCATAGGTGTCCGTGGCGGTGGCGTCGTCGCGCGTCAACCGCTTGGGCATTTCAAACCGACCGAGACGTACTGGCATAATGGTTCAGGCAGCAATTTTAATCTGACCGGCGCCGTTGTTATTCCCGCCGTGGCGCCGACCCGTGTAATTGCCGGGGCCCCACGCGGGGCCCATCGGGATCAGCGGGAATAAAATTCGACCACGGCCTGCTCGTTGGCGATGGGTTGGATCTCCTCGCGGCTGGGCAGGCGCATCACCACGCCCTTGAAGGCGTCTTTGTTCAGCGAAAGCCAATCGGGCACGTTGCGGTTGCCGGCGGCTTCGAGCGCCTTGGTGGCCATCTGGCGGGAGACGTTCGTGTTCTTCACCTCGACCACGTCGTTCACCTTCAGCGCGTACGAGGGAATGGAAACCCCGCGGCCGTTCACCCGGATGTGGCCGTGCGCGACCATCTGCCGGGCCGCCGGCCGCGTCGGCGCGAACCCGAGGTGGTACACCACGTTGTCCAGCCGGGTCTCCAGGATCTGGAGCATGATCTCGCCGGTCACGCCGCGCGTGCGCAGCGCGCGTTCGTACACGCGACGGAACTGGCGCTCCATGAGCCCGTAGTAATACCGCAGTTTCTGCTTCTCGATCAGACCCAGGCCATAGTCGGAAACCTTCCGCCGGCTTTTGGGGCCGTGCACGCCGGGGCCGTAATTGCGCCGCTCCAGGTACTTGGTCGGGCCAAAAATGGGCAGACCAAACCGGCGGCTGATGCGAACGCGAGGACCAGTGTAACGAGCCATGGATTCGGGTCGGGTTGAAATCGAGGTTGCGGAGACTACACCCGGCGCTTCTTGCGCGGCCGGCAACCGTTGTGTGGGATGGGCGTGACGTCCTTGATGACCGTGATTTCCAGGCCGATGGCCTGCAGGGCCCGGATGGCCGACTCGCGGCCCGAGCCCGGACCTTTCACCCGGATCTCGACCTCACGCATGCCGTGCGCCATGGCCTGGCGCGCCGCAACCTGTGCCACCTGTTGCGCCGCAAAGGCCGTGCTCTTGCGCGACCCTTTGAAACCCGCCCGGCCGGCCGTGGCCCAACCGATCACATTGCCCTGCATATCCGTGATGGACACCGTGGTGTTGTTGAAGGTCGCCAGGATGTGCGCCACACCAACGGCGATGTTTTTGGACCCCTTGGCCTTGATGATCTTCTTGCCGGCCAGATCGTCCGCCAGCAATTCCGCCGCCGTGGGCGCGGTGCCCGCCTGCGGCTCTTGGGCGGCGCCCGCCGCAGCGGCTTCCGGCGCGGGAGCGGGGGCGGACGCCGACTTGCCCGCGGTTTTTTCCGCGCTGTCGGCGGCGGTTGCCTTGGCCGCACCTTTGGCGGGCTTTGTGGCGGAGGCCGGGGATTTCTTGCCCGGCTCGCTCGCCGGGGCGGGATTGGGAGACGCTTCAGCCATACTTTTTAAACAGGGTCTAGTGGATGCCGGCCTTGGCCTGCGGGTTGCGCTGCACGCCCACGGTCTTGCGCGGGCCCTTGCGGGTGCGGGCGTTGGTCTGGGTGCGCTGGCCGCGGACCGGCAACCCGCGCAGGTGGCGGATGCCACGGTAGCACTTGATGCTTTGAAGCCGCTTGAGGTTCAGACCGATCTCACGGCGCAGATCTCCCTCGATAACGTACTGGCCGTCCTGGATCGCGTGGACAATCTGCGAAAGCTGCTGCTCGGACAGATCCTTCGCGCGGATCGAAGGATCAATCTGTGCGCGCTCGAGGATGGCCTTCGAGTTGGAGGGCCCGATGCCGTAGATGTAGCGGAGCGCGATGTCTATGCGCTTCTCGCCGGGAACGTCAACGCCAAGAATGCGTGCCATAAAGGTCGAGGTTAAACAGAGGGAATGTCTAGCCCTGCCGCTGTTTGTGGCGGGGGTTGCTGCAAATAATGCGGATCACGCCCTTGCGACGCACCACCTTGCAGTGCTCGCAGAGCCGTTTCACGGACGCACGTACTTTCATGATCTCACGCTTTCAAGTCTGTTGGTCAATCATCACCCAGCCCTGCGACATGTCGCCGGGCACCACCGCCACGCTCACCGCGCTGCCGGGCGCCAGCCGCCGGACTTCCGGCCGCTCGCAGTCCCGTCGCCGGACCCGCGCTACCAACTGGTGGCCGTTGGGCAACTCCACCCGCCATGCGTCAGGCCCCAACGCGGCCACGATCACACCCGGAGCAACGCAGGCATCGGCTGGCAGCATGTCAAAATCTCCGGCTCGCCCTCGGTGATCAACACCGTGTGCTCGAAGTGGGCGGACGGCAGCCCGTCTTCGCTCACCACGGTCCAGCCGTCGGCCAGCACCCGTACCTGCGGCCGGCCGGCGTTGACCATCGGTTCGATGGCCAGGGTCATTCCCGGTCGCAGACGCGGCGACTTTTTACCGTCCACGTAGTTGGGAACCTGCGGTTCCTCGTGCATGGACCGGCCGACACCGTGGCCGACAAACTCGCGCACGACGCTGAAGCCGTGGCCTTCGACAAACTGCTGGATGCTCCGGGAGATGTCCACCACCCGGTTGCCGGGGCGGGCCTGCGCGATGCCTTCATACAAGGCCCGCTCCGTCACATCAATCAGTTTTTGCGCCAGCGGACTGCAGCCACCGACGGCCACCGTGCGCGCGTTGTCACCGATGAACCCGTAATAGATCACGCCGACGTCCACACTGACAATGTCGCCAAAGACCAGCCGCCGCGCCCCGGCGATGCCATGCACCACCTCTTCGTTCACCGAGAGGCACACGTGGCACGGGTACTTCTTGTACCCCAGAAAAGCGCTCCGGGCGCCGTAATGGCGGATGCGCTCCGCCGCAAACCGGTCCACCTCGCCGGTGGTTACGCCAGGCTTGATGAACGCGGCCAACTCCGCCAGCACGTTGGCGGCCACCACGCCCGCGGCCCGCATGGCCTGCTGCTCCCGCTCGTTTTTCAAGGGGATCATGCCCGCGCGGACCTGCCGCTCAGTTGGGTGGAAAAGAACATCGGGCAAAGCCCGCGGCCGCGCTCCCATCTTGCGACCAGACCGATCCGACGCATTGCGCTCACGAGCCTAGAACCGGCCTTTGATCCGGCCCTTTTTCAGGAAGCCGTCGTAGTGCCGCATCAACAGATGGGACTCCATCTGCCGGGTGGTGTCCAGCATCACCCCCACCATGATTAACATGCTGGTGCCGCCAAAGAACTGACCGACTTCAAAGGGGATGCCCACCCAGTTGAACATCAGCGTCGGGATGATGGCGATCACCGCCAGGAAGATCGCCCCGGCCAGCGTGATCCGGCTCATGGCGCGGTGCAGAAAATCACTCGTGGCCTGTCCGGGCCGCACGCCGGGAATGTAGCCGCCGTACTTTTTCAGGTCGTCGGCGATCTGCACCTCGTTGAACTGCGTGGCCACCCAGAAATAAGCGAAGAACAGGATCATCAGCGCCTCGAGCGAGATGTACAACGGACTGCCGAACTGGAGCGCCACCGCCACGGCCTGGCAGATTTTCGAGAACCCCGCCATGCTCTTCTCGGTCACCTGACCGAGGGTCATGAAAATTTTCTCCGGGAACATCAGGATGGCCTGCGCGAAGATGATCGGCATGACTCCGGAGTAGTTGACCCGGAGCGGCATGAAGGACGTGCCGCCGGCGTACACCTTGCGGCCCACCGCCCGCTGGGCGTACTGCACGGGCACCTTGCGCTGGGCCTGGATGACCGCGATCACCGCCGCCACCACCGCCACGAGCAGCACCACCAGCGCAACCGCGTGGAAGAGGTTGTAGTTACCCTGCACCCCGCGCGGCGGGAAGAACATGAGCCACAGGGCACTGATTGCCTGCGGCAGGCGGGCAACAATGCCGATCGTGATCACGAGCGACGCCCCGTTACCGATACCCCGCTCGCTGATCTGCTCGCCCAGCCACATCAGCAGCACGGTGCCGGTGGTAAGCATCAACGTGGTCTGAATGCGATACCACCAGAGGTTCTCGACCAGCACCAGGTTGCCCGCGAAGCCCTCGCCGAAGACCTTCTGCGGATTCTCCCAGCCGATGGACATCACAAAGCCCTGGCCCAGGCAAAGCAGCACGGTGAGGTATCGTCCATACTGGATGATCTTCACGCGGCCGCCTTCTTCGCGGATGAGCTTGCTCAACTGCGGGATGACCGCGCTCATCAACTGAATGATGATCGTGGCGCTGATGTAGGGCATGATGCCCAGCGAGCCGATCGCGCAGCGCTCCATCGCGCCGCCGGTGAACAGGCTGTACATGCCCAGCAGCCCGCCGGTGCGGTTGGCCTGGTTCTCAAAGAACTGCGCCAACGCCGCCCCGTCCAGCCCCGGGATGGGAATGAGCGCGATGAGCCGGCAGACGGCCAACACCATCACCGTGAACAAAATCCGGGATTTCAGCTCCGGGATTTTGAAGCAGTTCGCAAAGGTGTTGAAGATGGTCTTGAACATAGTCGCCGGTTCCGCGCCGCCGCCGGTCTAGGCCGCCGGGGCCGCTCCCACCAATTCGATGCTGCCGCCGGCCTGTTCGATCTTGGCCTTGGCGGACGCGCTGAAGGCGTGCGCGCAAACGGTCAGGCGCCGCTTCAGTTCACCGTCGCCCAGAATCTTGATGCCGTCGGCCCGGCCGTTGGCGAGGCCGGTCTGGCGCAAGAGCGCCTCGTCCACACGCGTGCCGTCCTCGAAGCGATTGAGGGCCTCGACATTCACCGGGATGTGCCGCGTGGCGAAGCGGGCGTTGTTGAAGCCGCGCTTGGGCATGCGGCGGATCAGCGGCATCTGGCCGCCTTCAAAGCCGGGGCGGATCGAACTGCCGGAGCGCGCGCTCTGGCCCTTGCCACCGCGGCCGCTGGTCTTGCCATGACCGCTGGCACGGCCGTGACCCAGACGCTTGGGGCGATGCCGGGCTCCCGGACGAGGTTTAAGAGTGTGCAGACGCATAAACAAGATCAGGCTTGGGCGGGAGCAGCCACCGGAGCGGCGGCCGCGGGAGGGGTTTGCGACGCTGGAGCCGGCACCGGCAGGCCGCGCAGCCGGTAAATGGTTTCGCGCAGCCGCAACTGCTTGAGAGCCTGCATGGTGGCCTTGGCGACGTTGGCGGCGTTCTTGGAACCCAACGATTTGCTGAGTACGTCCTTGACACCCGCGGCTTCGAGCACCGCGCGTACCGTCTTGCCGGCGATCAAGCCGGTACCGGCGGAGGCGGGTCGCAACAGCACCCGCGCGCCCCCGTAGGTGGAAAGCACTTCGTGCGGGATGGTGACGTCCCGCAAGTCCACAGGCTGGAGGTTCTGCTTCGCGTCCTCGCCGCCTTTGCGGATGGCGTCCGCCACCTCACCCGCTTTACCCAAGCCCAGGCCGACGCGGCCCCGACGGTCACCCGCCACGACCAGCGCGCTGAAGCTGAATCGGCGGCCGCCCTTCACGACCTTCGAGGAGCGGTTGATGTAAAGCACCTTCTCGACCAGCTCGTCGGCGGGCCGGCCCTCGGCGCCGTGCTCCGAGGATTCCGGCGCGGTCCTTGAACGACGGGGGCCGCGGCCGGCTCCACGACCCGGGCCGCGGCCGCCGCCACGACCGCCGGGCGGGCTGCTGGCGGTAGTTTCCGGGGATGTGTTGGGGGTGGTTTCCGACACGATGTTGCTCCTGGGTTGAGATTAGAATTTGAGTCCGCCTTCGCGAGCGGCGTCGGCCAACGCCTTAACCTTGCCGTGATACCGGGCGCCGCTCCGGTCGAAGACGACCTCGGTGATGCCGGCGGCACGGGCCACCTCGGCGGCCACCGCACCAAGGCGCTTGGCACTTTCGACGTTGGCCTTGAGCTGACCGCGCTCCGGGAGGTTCTTGGCGCGGGTCGAAGTACTGGCCAAGGTGCGCTGGGCCTCGTCGTCCACGAACTGCACGTAAATGTGCTGGCCGGTGAAGCGCACGCTCATGCGCGGGCGCCGGCTGGTGCCGGAGATCTTCTTCCGGATGCGCCAGCGGCGGCGCCGGGCGAGCAATTGTTTCTTCAGGTTGTTCATTTTTCGAGGGCCACGGTCTGGCCGCAGCCGCAAAATGGAAACGCCCGGGCGGCCTACTGCACGGTCTTGCCTTCCTTGCGGATGATGCGCTCGCCGGCGTAGCGCACGCCCTTGCCCTTATAAGGCTCCGGCGGGTAGAAGGCGCGCAGGTCCGCCGCCACCTGGCCCACCGCCTGCTTGTCCGGGCCCTCGACCGTGAGCTTGGTGTTCTCCTCGACAGTCACCTTGACCTGGGGCGGCAGCGTGTAGGCAATCGGATGGGAATAGCCAAGATTCAGGTTTACCATCTGGCCCTGTACGGCGGCCTTGAAGCCCACGCCATGGATTTCGAGCTTCTTGACGTAGCCCTCGGCGACACCTTTCACCATGTTGCTCAAGATGGCGCGGCTGAGGCCGTGTCGGGCGCGGGCCTCGGCGTCCTCGCCGTCCCGGACGACGACAATCTGTCCATTCTCAATCTTGGCGCCGGTGCGCCGCGGCAGGTCGAAGGTCAATTTTCCCTTGGGGCCTTCAATGGACACATGCTCCCCCCGGATCTCCACCTTGACCTTGGGAGGAATGACGATGGGCTGGCGTCCGATTCGTGACATAATGGGTTCCGCTTACCAGATGTAACAAAGCACCTCGCCGCCCAGGTTTTTGCGGCGGGCCTCGGCGCTGGTCATGATCCCCTCCGGGGTCGAGACGATCGCCACACCCAAGCCGCCGAGCACCCGGGGCATGGTCGCCACCCGTGCGTACTGGCGCAGGCCGGGACGGCTCACGCGGCGGAGGCCGGCGATGACGCCTTTGCGGCCGTTGTACTTCAGACGCAGCTTGAGTTTTTTCTTCGTGGTGCCCTCCACCGTGCAACCGGCGAGATAGCCTTCCCGGACGAGGATGCGCGCAATACTCTCCTTCAACCGGGAGTGCGGCGCCTCCACCGTGGGCAGGAGAGCCTTGCTGCCGTTGCGAATGCGGGAGAGGAAATCAGAAATGGGATCAGTCATAGGGCTACCAACTGGCTTTGGTGACGCCCGGAATCATGCCGGACAGGGCCAGCTCCCGGAAGGTGAGGCGGGACACCCCGTACTTGCGGATGTAGGCGCGGCGACGGCCGGTGATCTTGCACCGGTTGACCAGCCGCACCGGACTGGCGTCGCGCGGCAGCTTGGCCAAGCCGGCGTAGTCCTTCTTGGCCTTGAGTTCCGCGCGCAGGGCGGCGTACTTTTTGACCGTCTCGCGTTTGCGCTTGTCGCGCTCGATCCAGGAGGCTTTGGACATGGCTATTTCTCGGCGAACGGGAATCCCATCAGTTTCAACAAATCGAAGGCTTCGGCGTCGGTGGGCGCGGTGGTGACGATCGTCACATCCATGCCCTGATGCCGCTTGATCTTGTCCAGGTCAATCTCGGGGAAGATCGTCTGGTCCTCGAGGCCCAGCGAATAACTGCCGCGGCCGTCGAACGCGCGCGGAGACAGGCCGCGGAAGTCGCGGATGCGCGGGAGCGCGGTGGCGACCAAACGGTCCAGAAACTCGTACATCACCGCGCGGCGCAGGGTAACATGGCAGCCGATGGGCTGGCCCCGACGGAGTTTGAAGTTGGCAACATTCTTTCGCGCGCGGTCCACCACCGGCTTGCGTCCGGTGAGGGCGGCCAGGTCCCGGGCGGCGTCCTCAACGGCCGTCTTCTCCAGCGAGGAACTGACGCCCATGTGGACCACGATTTTTTCAAGGCGCGGCACCTGGTGGGGGTTGCGGTACTGGCGCTTGTCCATGAGCGCCGGGCGGACCACTTCTTCGTAATGTTGCTGCAGACGCGGTTTCTTCATGACTCCCTCAGGCGGCCGGCGCGGTGGCGCGCGCGGCGCGTTTGGCGGCGCGGGCATCGTAGCGCTCCGCCAGCATGACGTTCGAGATGTGGATGGTGCCTTCGCGCTCGACGATGGCTCCCTGCGGGTGCTGCTGGCTCTTGCGCTGGTGGCGCTTGATCATCTTTACGCCTTCGACGATCACCCGCTGCTTTTTGCGCAGCACGGCGATGATACGGCCCCGCTTGCCCTTCTCGGTGCCGGTGATCACGACGACCTCGTCGCCCTTTTTAACGTGGAACTTCTTCTGGACAGGCTTTTGCATGGTCAGATGACCTCCGGCGCCAGCGAGATGATCTTCATGAATTTCTTGTCCCGCAGCTCGCGCGCCACCGGCCCGAAGATGCGCGTACCGCGCGGGTTGAGGTCCTTGTCAATGATCACGATGGCGTTGCTGTCAAAGCGCAGGTACGAGCCGTCCGAACGACGGATGGGCTGGCGGGTGCGCACCACCACGGCGTTGACGACCTCGCCCTTCTTCACGCTGCCGTCGGGGGAGGCTTCCTTGATGTGAGCCTTGATCACGTCGCCCACGCGGGCGTAACGCTGGTTGCGACCCAGCACACCAATGGCCGCCGCGCGCTTGGCGCCGGTGTTGTCGGCCACGTCGAGGATGGAACGGACTTGCAACATAAGCTCAGGCTCCGGTCGGGGTCGCCGCCGGCGGAGTTTCTGTGACCGGCCGGTTCAGGACCTGCACCAACCGCCAGCGCTTCAGCCGGGACAGCGGGCGGGTTTCCTGAATGAGCACCTGGTCGCCGGGCCGCGCCTCGCAACGCTCATCATGGGCGTAGAACTTCTTGAGGCGGGTGATCACCTTGCGGTAACGCGGATGCCGGAAGCGCCGCTCGACCTGGACCACGATGGTCTTGGTCATCTTGCTCGGCAGCACCTGGCCGATGCGCTCCTTGCGCCGGCTGACACGTGGGGACGTTTCGGTCATAGGCAAACTCAGGCGGTCGGGGACTTCTTGAGGGCCGAGAGGGCGGTCTCCACGCGGGCGATGTCCCGGCGCAAAGTGCGCAGGCGCGCGGGTTTCTCGAGCTGGCTGGAGGCCTTCTGCAGACGCAGGTTGAACAGCTCCTGCCGGAGGTCACGGCTCAGTGCCGCCAGTTCCACCGGGGTCTTGTCTTTGAGCTTCTTCTTGAACTCGGACGTCTTCATGGACTCGATTCTCGGGATCAACCGCCGCGCCGCCGGGCGATGAATTTGGTGGCGATGGGCAGCTTGGTGGCGGCCAGGCGCATGGATTCCCGGGCCATTTCCAGCGGCACGCCCGCCACTTCAAAGAGCACCGTGGCCGGCCGGACCACCGCGACCCAACCTTCGACGCCGCCCTTGCCGGTGCCCATGCGTACTTCGAGCGGTTTCTTGGTGAAGGGCTTGTCCGGAAAAACGCGGATCCACAGCTTGCCGCGCCGCTTCAGATAGCGGCTGATGGCAATGCGGGCCGCCTCGATCTGGCGGCTGTCCAGCCAGCACCGCCCCAGGGCCTGCAAGCCGAAGTCGCCGAAGGCAACCGCGTTGCAACGGCTGGCCACACCAGCGCGACTCCCGCGCTGCTGTTTGCGGTACTTCACCCGTGCGGGCATCATGGCCATAGTGTCGTGTCCTCCGGTTGAAAGTTAGGCGGCAGCAGGCGCGGGCGGGGCTGACGGCGCCGGGGGCGGCACGGCGGGGATGGGTGCCGGTGCGGCCGGGGTGGTCACGGTCGCGTTGACGCCGGGTTTGCGCGGGGTCTTATCCGGCTTGCCCTCGCCCTTGCAAATCCAGCACTTCACGCCCAGCTTGCCATAAAGGGTCGAAGCCTCGGCAAAGCCATAATCAATATGCGCGCGCAAGGTGTGCAACGGCACGCGGCCTTCGTGATACGTCTCCACCCGGGCAAGTTCCGCGCCGCCCAGCCGGCCGCCGCAACGGATCTTGATGCCTTCCGCGCCGAAATCCATGGCGGTCTGCACGGCCTTCTTCATGGCGCGGCGGAAGCCGATGCGGCGCTCGAGCTGGAGCGCGACGTTCTCCGCGACGAGTTGCGCTTCGATCTCCGGGGTCTTCACCTCCTGGATGTCCACATAGACCTCCTTGCCGGTGAGCTTGCCCAAGTCCTCCTTGAGCTTGTCAATCTCGGCGCCTTTGCGGCCGATGACCACGCCGGGGCGGGCGGTGAAGATGGTGATGCGGCAGCGGTTGGCCGCGCGCTCGATCTGGATGCGCGGCACGGCCGCGGACTCGAGCTTTTTCTTGAGGAGCCGGCGGATCTGCTGGTCCTCGGCGAGCAGTTTGCCGAACTCCTTCCGGGGGGCAAACCACTTGGACAGCCAGTCCTTGTTGACGGCGGTGCGCAGGCCAATCGGATTTGTCTTCTGACCCATAGGTTTACTCGTCGGACAGCACGATGCGGATGTGGGAACGGCGCTTCAGGATCGGCCCGGCGGAGCCGCGCGCCTTGGGCGTGAACCGCTTCAAGGTGGTGCCCGCGCCAGCCACGGCCTCTTTCACGCGGAGCGTCTCCGCCTTGAGATTCTTGTTGTTCTCGGCGTTGGCGATGGCGGAGCGGAGCGTCTTGCTCACCAGCCGCGCCGACTTGCGCGGCACCATGGACAGTACAGCCAGGGCCTGCTCCGCGGGCAGCCCTTGAATCTGGCGCACGACCTCCCGCACCTTCTGGGGCGACATTGGCACGTTCCGGGTGATGGCTCGGACTTCCATAGACGGTTACTTGGCTTCGGCCTTGGCGGTGTGCGCCCCGTGCTTTTTGAAGGTGCGCGTGAGCGAGAACTCGCCCAGCCGGTGACCGACCATGTTTTCGGTCACGAACACGGGGAGGAACATCTTCCCGTTGTGGACGTTGAAGGTCAGGCCCACAAAATCCGGGGTGATCATCGAACGCCGGGACCAGGTCTTGATCGGGGCCTTGGACTTGGTTTCCTTGGCCTTGAGCACCTTGGCCAGCAGATGATGGTCCACGAACGGACCCTTTTTGACTGAACGTCCCATAACTTACTTGAGTTTCATCGGCCGCCCGTCGCGTCGCACGACAATGAACCGGTTGGACTGTTTCTTCTTGTGCCGGGTCTTGTACCCTTTGGCGAGCAACCCCCACGGCGAGGTGGGTTGCTGCCAGCCGCCGCCGGATTTCGACTTGCCGGCGCCGCCGCCGTTCGGGTGATCCACCGGGTTGCGAGCCACGCCACGGTTGACAGGTCGGATGCCGCGATGCCGCGAACGGCCGGCCTTGCCCAACACGATATTCTCCCAATCCAAGTTGCCCACCTGGCCGATGGTGGCGTAACAGACCTCGTTGATCTTGCGAATCTCCCCCGAGGGCAGGCGGATCAAGGCGTAGCCCTGGTCGCGGGACATCAACGTGGCGGCACCACCGGCGCTGCGCACCATCTGGCCGCCGCGGCCGGGGATCATCTCGATGTTGTGAATCGGGAGACCGATCGGAATGGACTTCAAGGGCAGGGCATTACCAACCTCCGCCGGTGCGTTGGGTCCACTGACCACTGTGGCGCCCACCTGCAGGCCGTTCGGAGCGATGATGTAACGCTTCTCGCCGTCCTGGTATTCGAGCAGCGCCAGCCGCGCGCTCCGGCAAGGATCGTACTCGATGGCCACGACCTTGGCTTGGACACCGTGGCGGTCGCGCTTGAAGTCCACCAGCCGGATCTTTTGCTTGTGGCCGCCGCCGATGCCGCGGGCCGTGACCCGGCCGTAGCAGTTGCGGCCGCCGGTCTTTTTGCGGATGACGACCAGTTTTTTCTCCGGGCGGTGCTTGGTGATGTCGCTGTAGTCCGACCGGGTGATGTACCGGGTCGAGGGCGTCAGCGGTCTGTAAGTCTTGACGGGCATACGCGGCTTTCTCAGGTCAGGACGATTTTGTCCCCCGGCTTGAGGGTAACGATGGCCTTTTTCCAGTCGGGCGATCGGCCGGCCTGGTGGGTGCGTTGGCGGCGTTTCTTGCCGCGGACCTGCATGGTGCTGAGGCCGATCACCTTCACCTTGAACAGCTCCTCCACCGCGCGTTTGATCTGCGGCTTGGTGGCGCGCCGGTCCGCCACCACTGTGTACTGGTTGTACTTCTCGGACTGGACCGTGCCCTTTTCGGTCAGGCGGGCCGACTTGATGATCTCAAACGGGTTCATGCCTGTTTCAATCGCTGCTCGACCGCTGCAAACGCCGGCCGGGTGAACACCAGCTTGTCGTAGCGCAGCACCTGGTAGGTGTGCAATTGCTCGCCGGTGGTGAGGTCCACACCCGGCACGTTCCGGGAGGCCCGGCGCAGGTCGGGGTCATTGCCGGCGCAGATCAGCACGGTCTTGTCCGCCAGGTCCAGGCCGCGGAGCACGCGTACGAACTCCTTGGTCTTCGGCGCGGGCAGCTTCAGTTCGTTCAGCACCAGCACGTCGCCTTCGCGCAACCGGGAACTGAGCGCGACTCGCAGCGCCAACCGGCGCGTCTTGTCGTTGACCTTTTTGCTGAAATCACGGGGCTTGGGCCCGAAGACCACGCCGCCACCCCGCCACAACGGCGATTGGAAGGAGCCGGCCCGCGCGCGGCCGGTGCCCTTCTGTCGCCAGGGCTTTTTGCCGGTGCCGGCGACCTCGCCCATCGTCTTGGTGCAGGCAGTGCCGCGACGGCGATTGGCGAGATGGGCCACCACAACATCGTGGACGGCCTGCGAGCCCCGGTTGTTTTCAATGATCGGGAAACCAACCTCGAACTCGCCGGTGGCGTTGCCGTGGATATCTTTCAGGGGAAGTTTCATGGGCCTGCGACGCGGTTACTTCTTGGCGGCGGCGGGTTTCGCGGCGGCGGCCTTGGCGGCGGCGGCTTTCTTGTCCGCCTCGATCTTGGCCTTCACCTCGGCCTTGTGCTTGCGGATCTGCTCGGCCCTGGCTTTGGGGATCTTCTTGGACTCACGGATGATGACGTAGTCGCCTTCCGCACCTGGAATGGCGCCTTTGATGAGCAGCAACTGATCTTCCGGCAGCACCTGCACGATCTCCAGGTTTTGCACGGTGCGCCGCACCTGGCCCATGTGGCCCGGCATGCGCATGCCGCGCATCACCGTACCGGGAAAGAGGCGCTGGCCGATGGCGCCGGACCGGCGATGCCAGCCTTTCGCGCCGTGCGTGCTGTCGCCGCCCCGGAAATGGTGGCGCTTGACCACACCCTCGAAGCCCCGGCCTTTGGTGATGCCGATAGCGTCCACGAAATCCCCGGGCAAAAACACGTCCGGCCCGAGCAGGTCGCCGGGCTTGACCGGCAGGGAGAAATCGCGGAACTCGCGAATCCGCCGCACACCTTGCAGCTTGACGGGTGTTTTGGCCTCGGCGCGCTTGACCGCGACGCCAAATTTCGCCAGGTGACCCAACACCGGCCGGGTCAGGCGCGAATCCTTCTGCTCGCCAAAGCCCAGTTGCACGGCGTTGTAGCCGTCCTTGCCGTCGCGGGCCTTGATCTGCAGAACGCGATTAGGGCCGGCCAGCACGACGGTGACAGGCACGAGATTGCCGTCCGCGTCGTACACGCGCGTGTGACCCAGCTTTTTTCCGATCAACCCGATCATAGCTAAATCTTGATGGTGATATCCACGCCCGCCGGCAGGTTGAGCTTCTTGAGCTCGTCCACCGTCTTGGCGGTGGGTTCGAGGATATCGAGCAATCGCTTGTGCGTCCGCTGTTCAAATGTCTCCATGGACTTTTTGTCCGCATGGGGCGAGCGGTGCACGGTGACACGCTCAATCCGGGTGGGCAGCGGGATTGGTCCCGCCACCATGGCCCCGGTGCGTTTCACGGTGTCCACGATCTCGCGCACCGACTGGTCAATCACCCGGTGGTCGTACGCCTTCAGGCGAATGCGAATGCGTTGTCCTGCCATACAAAGAGCGGGTTGTCTATGTTTAACTGCGCGCCGGTTTCGGTTTGGCTGAATCCAGGATGCCGGCCGCCACGTTCGCGGGCACCGGTTCGAAGGAGTACGGCTCCATCGAGTACGCCGCCCGGCCTTTGGACAGCGACCGGATGGCAGTGGCGTAGCCGAACATCTCGGCCAGCGGCACGTGGGCGTGCAGGCTGGTGGCGTTGTTCTTCGCCTCGATGCTCACGATCTTGCCGCGCCGGCGGTTCAGGTCGCCCAACAGGTCGCCCTGGTATTCCTCCGGGGTGGTGCATTCGACCTTCATGATGGGCTCGAGCAAGATCGGGTTGGCCTTCTTGGCGGCGTCCTTGAGCGCAAAGATGCCGGCCATCTTGAAGGCCAGTTCGCTGGAGTCCACCTCATGATACGTGCCGTCCACAATGGCGATCTTCAAATCCACCATCGGGTAGCCGGCAAGCACGCCACCCGCGATGGCCTCCTGCAGGCCGGCCATGACCGCCGGGATGTACTCCTTGGGGATGGCGCCGCCAACAATCTTGTTTTCGATCTCGATGCCCTTGCCGCGCTCGTTCGGGGCCAGGGTGATGACGGCGTGCCCGTACTGGCCCCGGCCACCGGACTGGCGGATGAACTTGCCGACGCCCTCCGCCGCCTTGGTCACCGTCTCGCGGTAGGCGATCTGCGGCGCGCCCGCCGTGGCTTCCACCTTGAATTCCCGCAGCAGCCGGTCGCGGATGATCTCCAGATGAAGTTCGCCCATGCCGGCGATGATTAACTGGCCGGTCTCCTCGTTCGTGAAGCACCGGAAGGTGGGGTCTTCCTCGGCCAGCCGGGCCAGGCTCTCGCCCAGCTTGTCGCGATCAGCCTTGGTCTTCGGCTCAACCGCCATCGAAATGACCGGCTCGGGGAAGGTGGGGGGCTCCAGCATGATCGGGAACTCCTCCGCGCAAAGGGTGTCCCCGGTGGTGATGTTTTTGATGCCGACCAGGGCCGCGATGTCGCCGGCGTACACGGTGTCCACGTCCAGACGTTTGTCGGCCTGGATCATCATGACGCGGTTGACCCGCTCGCGCTTGCGGGTCCGCGGATTGTAGATGATGTCGCCTTTCTGGAGCTGCCCGCTGTACACCCGGAAGAACACCAGCTTGCCGACGAACGGGTCGGTCCAGAGCTTGAACGCGAGCGAGCAGAACTTGCCGTCGTCGCTGGCCGGCACCTCGATCATTTCGCCGGGATTGTCCACGCTGAGGCCGGTGGGCGGCGGAACATCGAGCGGGGATGGCAGGTAGTCCACCACCGCGTCCACCAGCGGCTGGACGGCGCGCTTCTTGAAGGCCGAGCCGCAGAGAACCGGCACCATTTCGATGCGACAGGTGAGCCGCCGGATGGCGCGTTTGAGCGTGGCGGCGTCCACCGGCTGGTCCTCGATGACCAGCGCAGCCACCTCGTCGTCCTTGTTCGCCACGGCGTCCACCAGCTCCGCGCGCGCCAGTTGTGCGGCATCCTGCAGTTCGGGCGGGACGTCCGTGACTTCATACCGCATGCCGGACTCGTCCTGGGTGTCGTAAATGATGGCCCGCAGATTGACGACATCAATTACGCCACGGAACTGGTCCTCGCGGCCAATGGGGAGCTGAATCGGGTAGGCGTAGGCACCCAGCTTCTGACGCATCTCCGCCACGGCGTTCTCGAAATTGGCCCCGGTGCGGTCCATCTTGTTCACGAAGGCCACGCGTGGTACGCGGTACTTGGTGGCTTGCCGCCACACGGTCTCTGATTGCGGCTGGACGCCCGCCACGCCGCAGAACACCGCCACGGCGCCGTCCAAGACGCGCATGGAGCGCTCGACCTCGGCCGTGAAATCCACGTGGCCCGGCGTGTCAATGATGTTGATCCGGTGGGGCACACCCTCGAAGAGCTTGGTGCAGCCCTCCGCTTTCTGGGTCCAGTAACAAGTGGTCGCAGCGGAGGTGATGGTGATGCCCCGTTCGCGCTCCTGCTCCATCCAGTCCGTCACGGTGTTGCCGTCGTCCACGTCGCCCATGCGGTGGATGAGGCCGGTGTAAAACAGGATGCGCTCGGTAGTGGTGGTTTTGCCGGCGTCAATATGCGCCGCAATGCCAATATTGCGCGTACACTGCAAGGTGTACTTGCGGCTCGGCGAGTTGACGGCGTCTTTGGTTGCCACGGCTGACATGTCCACCATTGGGGGAACAAAAACGCCCCGATTGACCACGGCCCTCGGGGCGCTTGTTCCAGATTGTGCTACCAGCGGAAGTGGGCGAAGGCCTTGTTGGCCTGCGCCATTTTATGTACATCGTCGCGCTTCCGAATCGCGTTGCCCTGCCCCTGATAAGCTTCCAGGATCTCCGCGGCGAGGGCCTTGTTCATGGGCTGGCCTTTGCGGGAGTCGGCAAAATCCACGATCCACCGCATGGCCAGGGAAATCTGCCGGTCCGCCGGCACTTCCAACGGCACCTGGTAGGTCGCGCCACCGACCCGGCGGGGCTTGACCTCGAGGCGCGGCTTGGCGTTGTCCACCGCCCGTTGCAACACGTCCAGCGGATTCACCGTGGGGTTCTTGGTCGCGATCTCATCGAACGCGCCATAAACGATGCGCTGGGCGGTGCTCCGCTTGCCACACTTCATCACGATGTTTACCAGCCGCGAAACCAAGGTCGAGTTGAACTTGGGATCGGGGCTGACGGGGCGTTTGACGGCACGACGGCGACGGGACATACGCGGGAAAATTTCGGTTACTTGGCCGGGGTAGCAGCCGGTGCAGCCGCAGTGGCGGCGGCTTTGCCGGCCTTGGGCCGCTTGACCCCATACTTGGAGCGGCTCACACGCCGCTTCTCCACACCGGCGGCGTCCAAGGTGCCGCGCACGATGTGATAACGGACACCGGGCAGGTCCTTCACGCGGCCGCCACGCACCAGTACGATCGAGTGCTCCTGCAGGTTATGTCCTTCGTCGGGAATGTAGGCAATGACCTCGTAGCCATTCGTCAAACGGACCTTCGCCACTTTGCGCATGGCGGAGTTCGGCTTCTTGGGCGTGCGTGTCATGACCTGCAGGCACACGCCCCGGCGAAACGGCGCCCGCTCCAAGGCCGGCGACAGGCTCTTGTAGCGCAGCTTACGGCGTCCCTTTCGGACAAGCTGGTTAATGGTCGGCATCGCGATAAAACCCGCCCTCCGCAGCGTCGCTTCTGACACACTCGCCGCCGGAGGGCGAAAAGAGGCGAGGAGCTTAGCAACGAGCGTACCCATTGCAACAAGTATTTGATTTTTTTTAAGGTCTGCCGGTTCGCGCGAGACCCCCGTACCGACCGACCTGACGGCGTGAAGGTCAGGCTTGCGAGACATCGCCGATTCCCGGCCGGTATCCGTCCGCAATGTGATTTGACTAAACCAGAACTCCGGGTGTCCGTCGTAGCCGGGCTGAGACCGCTTCGTGGCGCGCCCGGTTTTTCGCCTCGATCCGGTGCGCAAAATGAAGGCTTCACGCCGGCGGATCTCGTCCCGACGGCACCACCGTCGTGCATGATGCTTTGGCCCGTTCCCTGATCCGCCGCGCACTGGCGCACCGAACCTCTCGTGACCACCAGCCAGACGTCCGGCTTGCCGGTCATTCTAGGGACAACTGCATTGGGGAGCCGACCGTCTGCCGCCCGCCAGCCCGCGGATGACTCCTGCGAAGGAGCGGCAGGTCAGAACATTGAAGCTCTCTAATTACCCACATTAAGGTAATGGAAAAGTTCATTTGAGGCTGGTTGGGGACTTGTCGCGGACCGCGCCGCTGACAAGAATAGTTGCGCGTGTCTGACAGACAAACACGCCTAATTCTTCGCCGGCGCCGTGGGCCGCCGCCCGGCGACTCGATCCCGGGGCGGCCGGTCGGAAACCTGAAAAAGTGAGTTTCTGTTGACGCGCTTGGGGCGTCCCGGCTCACTCTGAGCGACTCGCATGTCGGACGTTTTTCCGAAATGGACCAACAAGCTGCCGACGTTCGTTCTTGTGGCGGCGGCGGCGGCGGGCACGGCGGTGGTGGCCGGCTCGTGGTATTACTTCACCCCGAAGTACACGCGGGTGGGGTACCAGCCGCTGCAGCCGGTGAGCTTCTCCCACCACATCCATGTCGAGCAACTGGGCATGGACTGCCGCTATTGCCACGACGGCGTGGAGAAGTCATACCACTCGAACATTCCCAGCAGCACCTTGTGCATGAACTGTCACAACCAGGTGCTCAAGGATGATCCCCGCCTGGCGTTGGTCCGCGAAAGCGCCGGCACTGGCAAGCCCGTTCCCTGGGTCTGGATTCACAAGACTCCGGACTACGTCTTCTTCAACCACGCCGTCCACGTCAACCGCGGCATTTCCTGCGTGCATTGCCATGGCCAGATCAACCTCATGGACGAGGTCCAGCACGCCAAGCCGCTGAGCATGGCCTTCTGCCTCGAGTGCCACCGCCAGCCGGAGGCGTTCATCCGCCCGCCCGGGCAGGTCTTCAACCTGAACTGGCAGCCGGAAAGCCCGACCAAACAACTGGCTGACGGCGCCCGGCTGGTGCGCGAATGGAAGGTTGAAAAGCTCGAGAACTGCTCCGCCTGTCACCGATGAAGACCGTTCCCCCTCCCTGCCCCGAGCCGGAGACCGGCCCCCAGTACTGGCGCAGCCTGGAGCAACTGGCTGAAACCCCGGCCTTCCAGGAGTGGCTGGAACGCGAATTCCCCGACGGCGCCAGCGAATGGACCGATCCGGTCTCCCGCCGGCATTTCGTGCGGATCATGTCCGCGTCGTTTCTCCTGATGGGCGTGGGCCTGACCACGGGTTGCCGTCGGCCGGAAGAAAAAATTTTGCCCTTCACGAAACAGCCGCCCGGTTACACCCACGGCGTGCCGCAGTATTTCGCCACGGCCATGCCGTTGCGCGGCAGCGCCACACCGTTGCTGGTCAAGTCGTACGACGGCCGGCCGGTGAAGCTGGAAGGCAATCCGGAACATCCGTTGAACCGTCGCCCGGACGGCCCGGCGCACGGCGGCACGGACGCCATCACCCAGGCCTCTATCCTGAATTTGTACGATCCGGACCGCGCCCAGCGGTTCACCTACAAGGGCGAGAACGTGGCTCGCGAAAAGGCGCTTGATGCGCTGGCCGCAGCGGGCAAGGCCGCGCTCGCTGGCCAGGGTCGCGGCCTGGCGTGGCTGAGCGGGCGCAGCAGTTCACCATCGCAACTCCGCTTACTCGAAGAACTGCGCCAGCGCTTCCCCCAAGCCCGCGGCTACGTGTACGAGCCGGTGGATTTCGACATCCACCGCCAGGCGGCCACGCTGACCTTTGGCGAGTCGGTCAAACCACGCTACCACCTCGAGAAGGCCCGGCGCATCCTGGCCCTGGACTGCGACTTCATCGGCAGCGAGAATGACGCCTGGCATTTGATCGGCGGATTTGCGCGGGGCCGGCGACTGGAGTCGCCGAGCGACCCGCTCAACCGGCTTTACGTGGTCGAGCCGGTGATGAGCCTGACCGGCACGAACGCCGACCATCGCCTGCGTCTGCCGGCCAGCCAGGTGTTTCCCTTCCTCGCGGCGATGTTCGCCGAGTTCATGGATCTGGCCCGTGCGGCGGACACCACACCGGGCGCCGCGGATTTTGCGGCGGGGCTCAAGGAGCGCGCCCGGTCCCTGTCCGCCGAAGCCCGGAAATGGGCTTCCGCGTGTTTGAAGGATCTCGCGGCACACCCGGGCGAGGTCGTCGTGCTGGCCGGGCATCGTCAACCACTGGCGGTGCATGTCCTGGCCAACGCGATGAATTTCTATCTGCAAGGCGCCGGGCGCACCGTAAGCTGGATTGCCGCCCCGGAGCCGCCAGCCGGCACGATTCAAGAGCTGGCCGCGGCCTTGGACGCCGGCGAAATCGAGACGCTGGTGATTCTGGGCGGCAACCCCGTCTATGACGCGCCGGCGGACCTCGACTGGGCCGCCACGCAACGCAAGGCGAAGACGATTTTTCGGCTTGGATACCACGAGGACGAAACTGCCGCGGTGTGCGACTGGCATCTGCCCGAGGCGCATTATCTTGAATCGTGGGGTGACGCGCGGACCCTGGACGGCACGCTGGTGCCGGTGCAGCCGCTGATCGAGCCGTTGTTCGGCGGGCTCACCGCGCTCGAAGTGCTGGCGCGGCTGGGCGGGCTGCCCGCAGTGAAACCGTACGAAATTGTTCGCGAGACCTTCCGCCATATCGCTGGCGCGGATGCGTTCGACGAAAAGTGGAAACGGTTCCTGCACGACGGCCATCTGCCGGACAGCGCGGCCAAGACCGTCACGCCGCAAGATGTGAACTGGAGCGCCGCGGCGCCGGCCGTGCTCGCCGGCCCCGCGCTGCCCGCGCCCGGTCCGCAAGCGCTGGAAGTGGTGTTCCTTCGCGATGCGAAGGTGGACGACGGCCGCTTCAACAACAATGGCTGGTTGCAGGAACTGCCGGACCCGATCACCAAATTGACCTGGGACAACGCCCTGCTTGTCAGCCCCGCCACGGCCCGGGCGCTGGGCGTGTACCGCGTTCGAGATCATTACATTGGCAATGCCATCTCGCTCAAGACACGCATGCCGGTGGTGAAGATCGAGCTGGCCGGCCGCAGCATCGAGGCGCCGGTTTGGGTGCAACCCGGCATGGCCGATCATGTGCTCGGACTCACACTTGGCTACGGCCGGCTGCGAACGGGCCGCGTGGGCAAGGGCGCCGGTTACAATGCCTACGCCCTGCGCACCGCCGCGGCACCGTACATCGCCGCCGGCGCGAAGGCCGCTGCTGCGGGGCGCGATTACGAACTGGCCACCACCCAGAACCACTGGGCGATGAAAGGCCGGCCGATCATCCGCGAGGCGAACCTCGCCGAGTACGAGAAGAACCGGCGCTTCGCCCGCGCAATGGACATGCCGGAGCCCAAGCTCGGCGCCCGGCCGATTTATCCGAACCCGCTGGAGGAGGCGGCCCGGACCGCCCCGCACCAATGGGCCATGTCCATTGACCTCGGCCAGTGCGTCGGGTGCGCGGCCTGCGTGATCGCGTGCCAGAGCGAGAACAACATTCCGATCGTCGGCAAAGAACAGGTGGGCCGCAACCGCGAGATGCACTGGATGCGGCTCGACCGCTACTACCTGGGACCGGAGGAACACCCGCAGGTGGTGCAGCAGCCCATGCTCTGCCAGCATTGCGAGGCCGCGCCGTGCGAAAACGTTTGCCCGGTGAACGCCACGGTGCACGACCAGGAGGGGCTGAACGTGATGGTGTACAACCGCTGCGTGGGCACCCGCTACTGCTCGAACAACTGCCCCTACAAGGTCCGGCGCTTCAATTTCTTCGACTACAACCGCCGGCCGCTGGACCAGCTTTACCGCAGCCCGCTGACCTCCTTCAACGACGGCGAGTGGGAACTCAAGCGCTGGTTCAAGAATCCCGACCGGGGCAGCCGGCCGCAAGACGAGTGGGACCTGCTGAAGCTGGCGCGCAACCCGGACGTCACCGTGCGGATGCGCGGCGTAATGGAGAAGTGCACCTTCTGCGTCCAGCGTCTGGAGCAGGCCAAGATCGCCCAGAAGGTCAGGGCCGGCGCCTCGGGCGACACCACCGTCAAGGAAGGCGCGGTGAAAACCGCCTGCCAGCAGGCCTGCCCGGCGGAGGCGATCACCTTTGGCAACCTGAAGGACCCGCACAGCGCTGTGTCCCGGGCACGGGCGCATGAGCGGACTTATATGGTGCTGGATTACCTGGCCACCAAGCCGCGGGTCACCTACCTGGCCCGCGTGCGCAACCCGAATCCGGAGATGCCGGACTATCACGAGACCCCGCTGAGCACGCGGGAATACCTGGACCACGGCGGCATGCTGCACGGCCACGGGCCGGAGCCCCACGGCGAATCCGCCGCGGCTCACGCGGAGCAGAAAGGAGGGCATTGATGGGCGCCGCCGCGAAAGTCGAAGTGCCGTGCGAGATCCCGCCGCCCGAATTGCAGCGGATACCACTGGTCGCAAACAACCGGCCGCTTGGTTGGATCTCGGATCAGGTGTCGAGCCTCGCCGAGGGTCGGACGCCGGTTTGGTGGTGGTTTGCTTTCGTGCCCAGCTTGGCCGCGTTCCTGATGCTGCTGGCGATGCTGCTGTACCAGGTTTCCACCGGGGTGGGCGTCTGGGGCAACAACCATCCGGTGATGTGGGGCTGGGACATCATCAACTTCGTCTGGTGGATCGGCATCGGTCACGCCGGCACGCTGATTTCCGCCATTCTCTTTCTGTTGCGTCAGCGCTGGCGCACGGCGGTGAATCGTGCCGCCGAGGCCATGACCATCTTCGCGGTGATGTGCGCCGGCATTTTCCCCGCGCTGCACGTGGGCCGCGTGTGGTTCGACTGGTGGCTCTTCCCGATCCCGAACTCGCAGGGCATGTGGCCGCAGTTCCGTTCGCCGCTGATGTGGGACGTGTTCGCCGTCTCCACCTACTTCACGGTCTCGGTGCTGTTCTGGTACATGGGTCTGATCCCGGACCTGGCGGTGTTCCGCGACCGGGCGAAGACGAAGATTCGCAAATTCCTCTACGGCCTCTTTGCGCTGGGCTGGACCGGCTCGAACCGCCACTGGAGCAATTACGAGAAGGCCTATCTCATCCTGGCCGGCCTGAGCACGCCACTGGTGCTCTCGGTGCACTCGATCGTGTCGCTGGACTTCGCGGTGGCGCAACTGCCCGGCTGGCACACCACGATCTTCCCGCCGTATTTCGTCGCCGGCGCGATCTTTTCCGGCTTCGGCATGGTGCTGACGCTGCTGATCCCCATCCGCAAGCTCTGCCATCTCGAGGACATCATCACCCCGCGCCACATTGACGTGATGTGCAAGGTGACGCTGGCCACGGGCTCGATCGTGGGCTACGCGTACGGGATGGAGGTGTTCATCGCCTGGTACAGCGGCAATCCGTACGAGCGGTTCGCCTTCTGGAACCGCGCGTTCGGCCCGTACTGGTGGGGCTACTGGATCATGATCGCCTGCAACGTGGTCATCCCGCAGCTTTTCTGGTTCAAGAAGGTCCGCCACAGCGTGCTGGCCGTCTGGATCATCTCCATCCTGGTCAACGTGGGCATGTGGTTCGAGCGGTTTGTGATCGTGGTGACCACGCTGGCTCGCGAGTTCCTGCCCGTGAACTGGGGTTACTATGCGCCCACCTGGGTGGACATCTGCACCTACCTGGGCACATTTGGACTGTTCTTCACGTTCTTCCTGCTGTTCATGCGCTTCCTGCCCATCATTGCGATCGCCGAGGTCAAGGGCGTCACCCCGCAGGCCGACCCGCACCATCCGCTGGGCGGCGCGAAGGAAGGAGGACATCACTGATGAGCGAATCCGCCTCCACGGTTTACGGCCTGATCGCCGAATTCAACACCCCGGCGGCCACGATGCATGCCGCCGAGAAGCTGCGGGACCAGGGCTTCAAACGCTGGGACGTGTTCACGCCCTACCCCATCCACGGCATGGATCAGGCGATGGGACTGAAGAACTCGAAGGTCGGCTGGTTCTCGTTCCTGGGCGGCGTCACCGGCTACACCACCGGCATGTTGATGATCTGGTGGATGAACGCTGCGGACTACCGGATCGTGGTCGGCGGCAAGCCGTTCTTCAGCCCGTTCTCGGCGTTTCCACCCTCGTACGAGCTGACGATCCTGTTCGGCGCGTTTGGCGCGCTGTTCGGGATGCTGTTTCTCAACCGCCTGCCGCGCCTGCATCACCCGCTGCTCAAGCACAAGCGCTTCGCGCTGGCCACGCATGACCGCTTTTTCATCGTGATCGAGACGGCCGATCCGAAATACCGGCCGGACGCCACCCGCCAACTGCTGGAATCGCTGGGCAGCACGCGCGTGGAAACCGTGGAGGAATGACGATGCGCTACTTCTTGGCCGCCTTTGCTCTGCTGTGCCTGGTGGTGATGAGCATCGCCGGCTTCCGCGGCGGCATCTCCCGCCGTCCCCCCATCGAGCTGTTCCCGGACATGGACCGCCAGCCCAAACTCCGCCCGCAGTCGGCGAACGAGTTTTTTGCCGACCGCTTCAGCTCGCGGCTCCATCCCGCCAACACCATCCCGCGGTCCCAGCCCGTGGCGGTGGGTGAAACGGCGGTTTACCCCTTTGACGACCACCCGCTGAACACCGGCATGGTCGCGGGCACGCCGCCCGGAGCGACGAACTTCGTCGAGTTGAACCCGTTGCCGATAAACGCGGAGTTGCTGGCGCGTGGCCGGGAAATTTACACGATCCACTGCCTGCTCTGCCACGGTGCCGCGGGCGACGGCAAGGGTGTCACCACCAAGTACGGCATGGTGGTGATCGCGAACCTGCACGACCCCCGCCTCGTGCGTATGACCGACGGTGAGATCTTCAACACCGTCACTCACGGCAAAAATCTGATGCAAGGCTACGCTGCCACCATCGCACCGCGCGACCGCTGGGCCGCCATCGCCTACGTCCGCGCGCTCCAACTCAGCCACCTGGCCACTGCGGACGAAGTGCCGGCCGACCAGCAGGCCGCGCTGAGGAAATAATCATGAGTGCCTCTCCCGCCCCGATGTTGAACCCGGATGCGCCACTGGACCTCGGCCGCTGGCGCAACCTGCCCAACGTGCTCATCGCGGCCGGTGCGGCGGGCGCGCTCCTCGGCCTGGCGCTCAAGCCGCTGCAATTTGGTTACTCCTGGTTGCTGGCCTTCATGTTCTTCCTCAGCCTGGGCCTGGGCGCGCTGTTTCTGGTGCTGATGCACCACCTGTTCGACGCCGGTTGGTCGGTGCCCATCCGCCGGTTTTGCGAGCACCTGGCCAACCTTGTCTTCCCGTGGCTGCTGGTGTTTTTCGTTCCCATCGCAATCCTGGCGCCGCGGCTGTATGGCTGGATGCAGGTGGCAGACCCGCACGCAGACCACGCCCTGCATGCCAAGCTGCCGCTCTTCACCACCCCGGGGTTCTACCTGGTCGCCGTGTTCTGCTTCGCCGTCTGGGCGTGGCTGGCGCGCAGCCTCCGCCGGGCGTCGCTCGCCCAGGACCTGGACGGCGCCGTGCGGCACACCCTGCGGATGCGCCGGCTGGCGGCGGTCGGCATTTTCCTCTACGCGATCACGCTCACCCTGGCAGCGGTGATGTGGATGAAAGGGCTGATGTATGAGTGGTTTTCCACGATGTACGGCGTGTACTATTTCGCCGGCAGCGTCTGGATGACCCTGGGCACGGTCTATTTCATCACGATGGTCCTGAAGCGCAACGGCACGCTCGAACCGGTGCTGCACGAGCACCAGTTTTACTTCATCGGCTCGCTGATGTTCGCGTTCACCGTGTTCTACGCCTACATCCACTTCTCGCAGTATTTCATCATCTGGAACGCCAACCTGCCCGAGGAGACCTTCTGGTACGTGGTGCGCGAAAAGGGCTCCTGGTGGTACGTCGGCCTGGTGATCATCTTCGGCCACTTCTTCCTGCCCTTCCTGGCGATGCTGCGCATTGACCTCAAGCTCACTTTCGCCTGGATGGTGCCCATCTGCGCCTGGACCTGGGTCATGCACTACACGGATCTGGCCTTCAACATTCACCCGGGCTTGAACCCGGATGGCTACCCGTTCCGCTGGGCCTGGCTCGATCTGGCCTGCGCGGCCTTGATGGGCGGGCTGCTGTGCAAAGCCTTCCTGAAGGCTTACGCCGCCCACCCGCCCTACCCGCTCAAAGACCCGCGCCTGTGCGAAGCCATGGGCCGCGTGGTGTTCCACGCCTCACCCATCTCCGGCGGAGAGATGGATGAGACGGAAGAACTGGCGGACGCGTCTGAAACCCAAGGAGGTGCCCGATGAGACTCTGGGATCGTTGCTGCCCCGGTTGGGACGCCGCCCGCGCGGGGGCGTGGTTTGTCGGCGCCGCCGGGACGATGTTGCTGGTGGGCGGCCTGGCCTGGTGGGTCTTCCACCGCACCCAGCCGCCCGGCGTGGACACCGCGCGTGCGACGCTGCGGTACAGCAACCTCGTGGAAATCCGCGCCGCGGCACACACCGCGCTCACCACAGCCGAGCCGATCGACAAGGCCAAGGGCATTTACCGCATCCCCATCACCAACGCCATGGAACTCATGCTCCGGCTCTGGCAAGACCCGGCCGCCGGTCGGGCCGATCTGCTGGCACGCATTGAAAAAGCCACCGCCAAACCGCCGGAGAAACCCAGCGAGTATGAATGAGAGGGCCGTGGCCGCTCCGGTTGCCCAGCCCGTGCCTTGATGAGTCCCGTGGAGTCCAGCCCCCCCGCTTCCCCGACACCCGCGCCCGCCGCGCCGCCAACGCCGGCGCCGGTGGACATGGTTGACCGCTCCTGCCGCTGGCCGGTGATGATTCTGGTGGCGCTGGCCACCGGCTGGCTCGTCACGGCCGGGATTCTCGCCGTGCTGGCCGCGGTGAAGCTCCACGCCCCCGGGATGCTTGCCAATTACGCCTGGCTCACTTACGGCCGCGTGCAGCCGGCGGCATGGAACGCCTTCGTATTTGGCTTTGCCTCGCTGGCGGGCCTGGCGATGGCGTTGTGGATGACCGCCCGCCTGAGCGGGGCGCCGTTGCGCGGCGGCGGCTACATCATCCTGGGCGGCTTCGTGTGGCACGCCGGCGTGAAGCTCGGCCTGCTCGGCATTCTCGCCGGCGAAACCACCGGCTTTGAAGGCCTCGAATTGCCACCGTTCACCGTGCCCATCCTGCTGGCCGGGTACCTCCTGATCGCCCCTTGGACGCTGCTGACTTTTGCGCGCCGCGCCCGGCCGGAGTCGTACATTTCACAATGGCACCTGATCGCCGCGCTGCTGGTGTTTCCCTGGGTGTTTGTAGCCGGGCACCTGGCCGTTTCGTACCTGCCGTTGCGCGGCGTGCTCCAGGCCGCCGCCCAGGCGTGGTATCTGCAAAACCTGCACGTGCTCTGGCTGGGTTTTCTCGGCCTGGCCGCTGTCTTTTATTTCGTGCCGAAGATCACCGGCGCGGCCGTGCCCAGCCGCAGCCTGGCCCTGTTTGGCTTCTGGACCCTCACCGTGTTTGGCGGCCTGGCCGGCATGACCCGCTATTCCGGTGGTCCGTTCCCCGCCTGGATGACCAGCCTGGCGGTGGTGGCCGGCGTGCTGACGCTCTTCCCGGTGTATGCCGTAGCGGTGAACCTGGGCAGCGCGCTGCGCGGTCAGGCCGCCCGCGTGCGGGGCAGCGTGGTGTTGTGGTTCATTGTGTTCGCCTGGCTGGCCTTTGTGGCGGGCGGTGTGCTGGCCGCGGTGAATTCCCTGGCTTCAGTGCGCGAGATCACGCAGTTCACGCTTTTCACGCCGGGGCTGGACCAGTTGACCGTCCTCGGCGTTTGCGGCATGGCGTTGCAAGGCGCGCTGTATTTCATCGTGCCGCGCCTGCTGGGTGTGCCGTGGCCGGCGCCGCTGCTGGCCCGGCTGCATTTCTTCCTGGCCGCCGCGGCGGTGCTGGTGCTGGCCGTGGCGTTTCTCGCCGGGGGTGTCGCGCAGGGCCTGGCGCTGAACAACCCTGACCTCGGCTTCATCCAGGTGGTCGGACGCTACCTGCCCTTTGCCGCGACCGGCACCCTGGCGCATCTGCTCTGGCTGGGCGGCGCCGCGCTGTTCGCGGTCAACCTCATCCTGGCGCTGGTCGTCTGCGGGCGCCGCGCCGCGCAACCGGCGGTCCGGGCGCTCTGGACGCCCGCCCCGACGGAGGTGGAGGCATGAAGCACGGGCCGCTGTTGTTCCTGGGCGTACTCAGCACCGTGCTGGCCTCGTGGCTGGGCGCGGTGGTGGCGCCGCATTTCCAAATCGGCAATGAGGAACCTGTGCCCATTGACGAGCTGGGCATCAACTACCCGCTTGATCGGCCCGGCGACGCAAAGCAAGGCGCCCGGGTTTATCGCGCCCAGGGCTGCAATTATTGCCACACCCAGCAGGTGCGCCAGGAACCGTTGCTGGCCGACCTGTTCCTGACCGATCCCGGTACGAACACCACCGCGCTGCGCGCCGCGCTGGCCGTCGCGCGGCCGGACCTGGTTGCCGCAGATGCCACCGCCCTGCCGGACCCGCTGCCCAGCCCGTTGCTGTCGCATGTCAGCTTCACCCTGGCCGACCAGGCAATGCGGCGGCTCACCAATGCGGGCGCGCGCGTCGAACTCACCCCCGCGAACGTGAGCGCGGACATTCGCCGCGGCTGGGGCGTGCGGCGCACCGTGGCGCGCGATTATCTGCGTGACCAGCCGGTGATGCTGGGCCAGGTGCGCTTCGGTCCGGACCTGGCCAACCTTGGCGCGCGTCAGACCAACGCGATGCGGCTGTTGCTGAAACTCTACAACGCACGGATCGAAATGCCGGGCTCGCCCATGCCGCGTTACCCCTACCTGTTTGAGGAGCGGAAACTGCGGCCGGGCCGGGCGCCGTCGCCCGAGGCGCTGGGCGGCTTCGGCTTCAATCCGCCACCAGGGATCGAGATCGTGCCCAGGCCCGAGGCGCTGCAACTGGTCGCGTACCTGCTGAGCTTGAAAGCGGACACGCTCTTTTACGAAGCCTACATGCCGGGCGCGAAACCGGCCGTCATCCCCGCCCCCGCCGGTGACACCAACGCGCCGCCCGCACCCGGCCCGACGCCATGACCCCGGACCGCCACGACACACCTCCCGGACCGGCGACGGACCTCCACGCCCCAACGGACGTGGACGGGCTGGCCTGGGGCTCGGAGCCGCCCGAGCCGCGGGCAGACGCGACGTTTTACACGCCCATCTGGCTGGTGGCGGTGTTCGGGGTGTTCTTGTATTGGGGCTCGACTTACGTGGACCGCAACGGCGGTGGGTTCAATCCGCTGGTGTTCACCCCCGGCGAGAGGCTGGCCGACGTGGAGGCGCGGGTGCCACGGTCCGAGGCCGACGCCCTGCTGGCTCAGGGTCGCAAGGTGTACAACCTGTATTGCACCGCCTGCCACCAGCCCAACGGCCGGGGGGATGCCTCGCGGGGCTTCCCGCCGCTGGCCGGGTCGGACTGGGTGCTCGCCGAAGGCCCCAACCGCATTATTCGCATCGTCCTGAACGGCCTGCAGGGCCCCATCACCGTCAACGGTGTGCAATATGACAACCAGATGTTGCCGTGGCGGGATCAGCTCACTGACGAGGACATTGCGGCGGTGATCACCTTCATTCGTGGCAACAAGGAATGGGGCAACAACGCTGGCCCCGCTACGCCGGCGCAGGTCAAGGCCATCCGCGACGCCACTGAATCGCGCGGAACTTACACGCCCTGGACCGCTGCCGAACTGCTGACCATACCCGTCAAGGATTGAGCTGGTCGTCGGCGGGTACGCTGGCAGCGGGTGGGCGCGCCGCTCATCGAGTCCGTGGGCCGGCAGGGCAACCAGGCGGCTCCGGAGCCGGTGAACCGCCGGACGACGCCGGGCCTTCTTGTCCAAGGTCGGAGTCGCTCGACGTGTCGGTTTTCCGACCGGCGCCGTTGGGACCGTTGATTTCCTTTGATTCCGCGCGAGGTGCCGGCGTGCGGCGCCAGCGGGCAAACCATTGCCTCCAGCGCTCCCAGCGCCGGCGGCAGGTCACGGCCAGGGCGCGGGTGGTGCGGCGGGCCTTGCGCTTGTTCACCATGCCGCGCGCGCGTTTGAGCCAGCGGCGCGCCCACACGAACTCCGTGGCCAGCACCGCCAGCCCGACCGGAATCACGACAAAGGCGGGCCCGGGCAGGACCAGCAGGGCGAACCCCGTCACCAAAATGGTCCCGCCCACCACCGCCACCATGATCTTCTTGAACGGCATGGAAAAGTTGCGCAGCGCGGTTTTCGCGGCCGTCACCGCATCCTGTATTTTTCTGCACACTCTGTGCCCGGCAAGGCCGGCGCTCAACTTCTTTGCTGCCGAGCCCTCAGCCAAGCCGAACTGGTTGAGCAAGGGCTCGCTTCGCTTCTGATGAACGGCGGCACCCCGGCCACGAAGGCCGGGCTTTCCCGCAACCCTGAGATTTTGTGAGGCGGGGTGCGGCGCCTGTTCATACTCCGGAGGTCTGCCGGACCTGAGCCGCCTCACTGAGCCCCGACGGGGCGCCTTTACTCACCGGCTCGGCACCGCCCTCACTTCCCCGGTCTTGACGTTGTACTCGAACTTCAGGCCCGCCGGCAGCTTCGGCAAAGCTGGCAGATAGCCTTCCTTGACAAGCTCATCGAGGTCTTTGGGCAGTCGCTCCTCCGCGGCCTGAAACTGTCGGACCGCCTGCTGGACCTGCACCAGGTCCACCACCTTGGCCGCCTGTTTCTGCGCCTGGCCCACGGCGCCGATGTAATCCGCCGGGGCGGTGATCGGGTTTCCACCCGTGGTCGGGGTGTTCGTGGTCTGAGCCGGGTTGGTCGTCTTCTTTTCACCGCACCCGGCCAGCAACGCGCCGGTTAGAATCAACACTGGAATACCTGCTTTCATGACGGGAAGATACCCGCGGCGGTAATGAATCCAAGCCGCAAGGAACAAGCTCCGCGGGCCGGGGGGGCGGCACACACCCGGTATCGCGCCGGGCCGGCGCCATTACTTCAACGCCGCGTACACGCGATGCACGTCGTCGTGGTCGTCGAGGGCGTTGAGGAAGTCCGCAACTTCGCGGCGCTGCGCCTCGCCGAGTTCCACCGGATTTTTGGCGAGGTAACGCATCTCACTGGCCAGGATTTTCCAGCCGGCCTTTGCCAGCCAGCCGCTCACCGCCGCCAGGTCTTTGGGATCGGCGAGGAACCGCGCGCCCCGGCTGCCGGGCGGCACTTCCTCGGCCTCGAGCGGCTCGAGGTCCTGCGCGCCGGCCTCGATCGCGTCCGCCTCGGGATCGCGCGCCGGGTCGGGATGTGCGGCCTCGACCACGCCGCGGCGGTCGAAGAAAAAGGCCATGCTGCCCGGCTGGCCGAGCGAGCCGGCCTTGAAGAAATTGCGGATTTCCGGGGCGGTGCGGTTCCGGTTGTCCGTGAGGCATTCAACGATGACCGGCACCTTGTGCGGGGCGAAACCCTCGTACACGACGGCCTCGTAATGCACCGTCTCCGCAGTCTGGCCGCTGCCCTTCTTGATGGCGCGCTCGATGGTATCGCGGGTGACCGAGGCCTTGCGGGCCTTCTCCACGGCAGCGGCGAGCCGGGCGTTCAGTTCGGGGTCGGGCCCGCCCAGCTTGGCGGACACGACGATTTCCCGGACGAGCTTGTTGACGAGCTGGCCCTTCTTTTGCGCGGCGGCCTCGCGGCCGGCTTGTTTCCATTGAGCACCCACGCGCGCGTTCTAACCGCCACCGCGCGGGCCTTCAAGGCGTATCCCCGCCCACGCCGCCGCCAGCCGCCGGTTCCGGTAATGGAGAATCTTGAACTCGGGCGCGTCGCGCAGTTCGCTAGCGAGTTCAAAGTCATCCTCGAACGGGGGGAAGAAGGCGTCGCCCGTCACCTCGCGCTTGACCAGAGTGAGGTAAAGGTCCGAGCAAAGCGGCAGCGCCTGCTCATAGATTTGCGCTCCGCCACAAATGTACAACGGCTCGGGCAGATCGAGCCCGGCCAGCGCCTCCAGCCCCGCCGCCACGCGGACTCCGGCGGCGGTGAAGCCGGCGCGGCTGAGCACCACGGTGGTCCGGCCGGGCAGCGGGCGGCCGATGGACTCGAAGGTGCGCCGGCCCATGACCAGCGTGCCGCCCAGCGTAACCTGCTTGAACCAGCGGAAGTCCTCGGGCAGATGCCAAGGAATGCGGTTGCCGCTGCCGATCACCCGGTTCAACGACATTGCGGCGATCGCCCTCAAAGGCTTCATGACCGGGCCCCCAGCCAGCTTGCGGAGATCCAATCGGACAAGACCCGGCCGGGCGCCAACACGCCTCGCCGCTGAAACCACCCGGACAACTCTACGGCCGGCCGGCCGGCGGCACCTCGGACGACAGACAAGGATGGACGGCGATCACGCCTGGTTGCCACACGCGCAAGGCAACCACAACCAAGCGGCGACAGGAAGCCTGCTTCCACCGGCGCCCCGGTCCTGGCCACGGTCACGCTTTGGCCGCAGGTTCAGGAATTGTTGGGCCGGATGGGCTCTTGCCAGAAATAATTCGTGTCCCCTATCAGTCCGGACATGTCCACGGCGCTGCCGTCCCAGCTCAACGACACACCGTGGTCGCTGCTGAAGAGGAGCCGTCCCCACAGTGTCAACCAGGACTTGGGCTCCAATTGGCGGAGTTCCACAGGGACTCCGTAATTCAGCCGCAGCAGCCGCGGGGGGCTGGTGTTGACCAACACGTTCTGCTGGCCTGCCGCCATGGCAAAACGCACCTGCCAATGGGGACGTCCGTAACGATCCACGCGATATAAAACATGTCGCGGCTCGGTTTCTCCAAGGAACTGAGCGCTGATGAGCCAGCCGTTGGTCAGCACTGCGGCACCGGTGATCATTTGATTGGCATCCAGAGTGTGCTGGAAGGCGACAGTACCGGCCCCGGACAGGCCGGTGAAATAAGTGGTGGTTTGGTACGGCCAACTCAGGCTGGAGGCCACCAGCAGGCCGTTGGCATTGGCGGCCAGCACCCGGTGCTCAACGTAGCCGCCGGCGCGTGAATGAGGCAGGGAGAATTCCTGGACGTTGTCCACCGCGAGCGCCTCCCCGAGTCGCGCCAGACGCAGTGTGCGGTTGGTACGAGTGCTCAGGTCGAGGAGCCAGGTGCCGCCGTAGGCCCGCCAATAGCCCGCGGGCCAGTTCAGTGTGAGCCCGCCCAAGCGGGTCATGTTGGTGTCGTACACGGACGCCTGGTCGCCATACAGCACGTACAGCAGGTCGTCCCGGGGCACCAGCTTGGTGGCATCCAGGTAGGGCAGCGACCACTCATTACTGGCGGTGGCCACCCCGTTGGTCAGGGACAGATAAAACCACCGCTGGGCGCTGCACCACAGGACGTGGGTCGGGCTGGCCATCACCGCGCGGGTGACTTCCTGGCCTTCGGGGCGGGGCTCCGGCGGTCGCCAAAGCCAGAGTTGGTTGCCAGTATTGCTCCGGCGCTCGACGTAAGCACCGTCGCCATCGTCCCAGATGGCTACATAACCCCCGTCGTTGTGCGGCAAAAACGAGTCCAACGTGTTCGTTCCCGACGGACTGGGCACGCTGAGGCTCTGGCTGCCCAGGTCGTAAGGATACAAGAAGGCGGATTCAAATTCCGCCTGCGTCTGTGCGCGGACACCAGCCGTGAGGCAGAGCAGTCCGCCGACCAGCAGGCTACTACCCAAGGGTGAGCGTTTCATGGTTTTGATCTCCGGGTTGGGATCCACCTTCGTATCCGGTCGAAACTTTCCTCACGGACCGGGACGCGGGGCGGATCATTTGACGATTCGTGGGGTGATATAGATGACGAGTTCCTTCTTGCGTTTGGCGTCGAAATGTCCGGTGAACAGTAGGCCCAATCCCGGAATGTCCCCCAGCACCGGAACCTTCCGCTTGCTCTTGGCCCGCTCCGTTTGGATGAGCCCGCCGAGGATCACGGTGGCGCCGTCCGGCACCGACACCAGCGTCGAAGCCTGTTTGGTGTCCAGGATGGGGGCCGTGGCCGTGCGGCTGGGCGACTGTTCCGTACCCACCAGGCTGGTCAGGACCGGTGAGATGTCGAGTGTGATCTGGCCGTCCTCGGAAATCTGCGGGGTGATGGACAGGATCGCGCCCACCGTGATCATGGTGATCTGGTCACCCTCGGTCTGGGTGGTGCCACCGGCGCTTTGCAGGAAGGTGGAGGTCTGGGCAAAAAACGGCGTCTCGGTGCCCACCTTGATCAACGCGGTCTGGTTGTTCAGCGTGCGGATGCGCGGTTTGGAGATCACCTCCACGGTGCCCATCTGCGACAGCGCGTCCACCATTGCGCTGGTGTTGTAGTTGGTGAAGATCATCGTCAGCGCGGAAGGCGTGCCAAGCTTGGCGCCGCCAATGGCTTGCGGCAAAGTCGAGGAACCGTAGGTGAGCGTGCCGCCATACGCCGCGGCCACATGGGCCCAGTCAATTCCGAACTGGAAGCTGTCACTCAGCGTCACGTCGTAGATGCGCGCCTCGATCTCGACCTGGCGCTTAACGGTGTCCCGCAAACCCTTGAGATAAGCCTCGACCCGTTTGAGTGCGGACGGCCGGTCCGTGACCTGGATGAGGCTGGCGGTCATGTTGATGGCCAGGGAGTTTTTGCCCTTCTCGGTGAGGATCGTTCCGAGTTCTTCCTTCAACTCCTTCCAAAAGTCCACCGGGTTGTCCGCCTTCAAACTGACGGAAGACCCGCCCCCTCCGCCACCGCCGCCCATGCCACCGCCGCCCATGCCACCGCCGCCCATGCCACCGCCGCCCATGCCGCCGCCGCCCATGCCGCCGCCGCCCATGCCGCCGCCGCCCATGCCACCGCCCATGCCGCCGCCGCCCATGCCACCGCCCATGCCGCCGCCACCCGAGGTGCCGGCCGCCAGTGTGGCGGAGCTCATCCCCTGCCCCGTACGGCTCAAGCGCAGGTAATTCACCGTGAACATCCGCGTCTCGGTCGTGCGCACCCGGATGAGCCCTCCTTCCTCTGTCCACGCGCAGTCGTGGGCCTCGAGCAAGGCCCGCATGATCTGGTCCAGTGGCAGGCCGCGCACGTCCAGGGTCACGGTGCCGGTCACGTCGTTGTCGGGCACGATGTTGAGATTGTTCGCGCGGGCGAACATGGCCAGCGCCGCCTTTAACTCCAGGTTGTCCGCCGAGAAATTGTACAGCGTCTTCTCCGCAACCTGTTTTTCCGGACCGGGCGTTTCCGTGGCCGCGGGTGCCGGCGTGGCCGGCGCGGTCGCGGCGGCAGGCTCGACATCCGGCGGCACTTCGAACTTCTGCCAGTCGGCCACAAAAGTTTCGTCGGGATGACGGTCCTTGGCGGCCGCCGCATCCAGGCGCGGCGCCGTCACCGACGCCGCGATCAGCAGCGCCAGCAGGCAGGACGGCCACGGCTGCGGGGCCGGGAGTCGGAAACGGTTCGAGATGGAAGCAGCGTTTTGCATGGCGGTTGATTGTTGATTCGGGCCGGGCCGGAGCGGTCTTTAGTTGCGCAGACTCTCGCGTTCGGGTCCCAGCAGTTTGTCTATGACGTTGGTCAGCGAGCGCCGCTGACCGGGCGGTGGGGGCGGCACATACGAGGTGAAGGTGATGGCCTCCGTCTTTTCGGGGCCCTGCAGGTGCACCTCGCCGGGTTCAATCCTGAGAATTTTGAAGGCGCCGATCTCCTCGCCGACGCCGTAGATGCGCTGGTCAATCACCGCCAGCCGGCTGCCGGTTTGCAACCAGGTGGCCGAAAGCTTGAGATGCCGGGCCGGCGACACCTCACCATCCCGCGCGGTCTCTGCCGGCAGGTGGATCTGGAACGGATCGCGGGTGGCGCCGTCCAGCCACAGCTTCCAGCGCTCCTGGACGTAACGACGATCAATGGGCACCAGCGGCAGGTTCAGCGCCAGGTTGGTGCCCGGGGCGGTCGTGATCTGGTTCGTGCCCGCCGTCCTCTTGCCGCCGGCGGCCGCGACTTTGTTGGTACCCGACGCCGTGGACGCCCGAGCCGGGCCGGATCGTTTGGCGGACTTCGGCCAAAGGGATGCCACGGCAGCCACCACCACGATGACCAAGCAGCCCAGGATCAATTGCTGGGAACGGTTGAGTTTCATGGCCGCGCCTCCTCCCCCGCCCAAAGTTCAAGCACGGTGCGAACCTGACTGATCGAGTTGGATCCGGCGTGCACCTCGAGCGCCACCAGGTCAACCCGCTTGGGCTGCCGGGTGAGTTCGTCCAGCAAGCTGAGCACCCGCCCGTACGGCGAACGGATCGAGCCGACATCGCTGCTGGGTTGCAGGTTGAGCGTGAGCGTGGCGGGCACCACGGCAACGCTGAGGTTCGTGGTGGCCGGGGCGGATGGACGGCCGAACTCCGCCGAGGCCTCGAGCGCCAGCGGCACCAGTTGCCGTTTGAGACCCTCGAACCATGCGGCCAGGTCCTCCTCGCCGCCAAAGAGCAGTTGCCCGGCGAACTGGAAGTCCTGGGCCAGTTTCTCCAGCTCCGGCGGTGGATACTTGCCCTCCATGAGGGCGATCTCCTGGCTGAGCTTGTTAGCGCGCTCGGCCAGGGTGCGCGCCTGTTTCTGGACCGGCGCCAACCGGGTGTAGCTCCAGTACAGGAACGCCACGGAGCCGGCCAGCAACACCCCCGCCAGGATGCGCACCAGCCAGTCCTGCAAGGAGAGCGGGGGCGCGGCCGGCCGGCGGGCCGCGCCGCCCAAAGCGCCCACCGGCGGCCCGGGTGGGCCGGCGGGCACGGGCGCACCGGGACCCGCGGGGGCGGACGGTTCGGGCACCGCCGCCGGTGGCTCACGCTGGAGCTTCAACTGCGTGGGCGGAATCGAAGGCCACGATTTGTCAGAGTCGGCACTCATGGTTGCACCCAGCCTTCCACGGCAAATTCCGCGGTGAGGTTGGTCGGCGCGACCGCCCGCGGCGCGGCGAGCCGGGCCAGCCACGCCGCCACGTTGGACGGCGCGGCGTTGCTGGTCACCGTCGGGGCGGCATTGGTGCCGCCGGCGACCGGTGTGGCGAGCGGTCGTTGGAAGCGGACATGAAACGGTCCGGTCGCCAGACGGTTGGTGAACTCCGCATAAGCCACCAACTGCCCCCCGGCCCCACGTGGGGTGCGATGCGGCTGGTGGCGGCCGGCGATCTGCAGCCGCCACTGCTCGCCATCGCGGCGGACGCTGAGGTTGGTGGCTACCAGATCCGCCGGCAGCGCCTCGCCCAGATAGCCCATCACCCAGGAGGGCACCGGGGCCGAACGCCCCTCGGCCACGAGTTGAACCATCTCCCGTCGCCGGGCCACCTCGGCGTGCAGCGTTTGGAGTTCCTTGTGCCGGATTTCCAGCCGGGCCACCTCCTGCTCGAACCGCTGCATGTTCTGGCGCTCTTCGCGGATCATGCGCTGGAGCTTCCAGGACAAAGCCCCGGCGGCGAGGATGGCAGCGATCGTGGCTGCGGCCACGACCTTGGCCAGCACCCGCCGTTGCGGGGCCAGGCGCTGCTCGCGGCTGATGAAGTTTTGACTGTGTTGGTCATCGAGTTTGACCGCCTCGACGGCCCAGTAATCCTCGGACCACGGCGTGGGACTGACCTTGGTGGGCAGGCCCAGACCGCTTTGAATCGCGTCCGCCTGCTCCGCCGCGCCGGGGCCAAACAGCCAGAGGCTCTCAACATTCGCCCCTTCTTGCTGATTGACGAACAACACCGTCCGTTTCAGGTCCACCAACATGCGCGGCAGGCTGTCCTGCCAGTTGCCGCTGAGGACGCGGGCCAGCAACACGCGGCCGTCGCTCCGGCCAACCAGCACGGTGGTGGTCTCCCCGGTGAGTGCGGCGATCATCGTCACCTGGGTTTCCGGCGTGGGCAGTTCGAACAACTGCTTGCGCAGGACCGCCGGCACGGGCACCACCGCGGTCAGGAACATGTCGGCCCTGGCGCAGCCAGCCACCAGTTCATCGAGTAACAGCTTCGGAAACAGGTTCAGCAGAAACTGCTGCGGGCCTTTCTTCGCGGATTCCGCCGCCTCGATGCTCCAGACCGCCTCGCCGGGGAAAAGGCGCTGCTGCTGGGCCTGCCGGTTCACCACCTTGTCCAGCAGGTTGCGCTTGACCGGGGGCACTTCGATCAGGAGATGCACCAAGTGCTGGTGCGCAAGCACCAGCGAGACCGTGGACCCGCGATAGCCCGTGGCCTGGATGGCCTGGCGCAGCAGATCATGGAAATGGTCCGTGCCCTCGACCGGCTCGGGCGGCTCCCAGGTGCCGGCGATCTGGCCGCGATGAATCGCCACGGCGCGGAATTGCTTGCGCAGCCAGCTCACGCTCAGCGTGCTGTGCTGGCTGGACAACCCCCGGCGGGCGGTGTGGTTTCTGGAGCGGAGTGAAATCATGATCTTGAAGTGCCCGGACGGTTCCCTCGAAACATCTCGCCCCGGTCGGGACCCGCCTGCCAAGCGGCCAGGCGGTGCCCACGCGGCGATCCCCTGCCTGACGGGTGAGCGAAATCGGTGGTGCCGAAGCCACGTCGCGCCGCGGCTGGACGAACCAAGACCCGCGGGGTGGCGGAACGACGGCCGCCCGCTTGGTGCGCGCGGTGCCCACCACCCCGGGGACCAGTGCGGTCCCCGCGCCATCGGGAAAGGCGGGGACGCGGGCGCCGCCAACCATGCGCGCCGGCATCCCCGCGGGAACCCCACTGAAGCCTCTGGAAGGCTGCGACGCGCATGAGGTGACTCAGTTGGCCTTGGCCTTCTTGTTGCAGTACGTGCCCACCTGGCTGGCCATGGTCTGCTGCCAGGTGGTCACCCCGCTCTTGGCGCTGGAACTGAAACCGCTGTTGGCCCAGTTCACATAGTTGCTCATGAACATGTACATGCTCCACGTGACGCTGGCCTGGTTCACGCCGCCGACCTTGTACACGTTCGGCGGGCCGGACATGAAAATCTCATAGGCGGCTTGGAGGTCCTGACCGGTGCGCCGGGGCGGCGACGCGCTCATGAACAGCCGGCCGCGCCACACGCCCTGGTCGTACACAAAGGAGGGCGCCAGCAGATAAGGTGTGGCGTTGGTCGCCGTGGTCACATCCTGCAACACCTGCTTGACCTGCAGGCGCCCGGCCTGGGAGTTCGTGTCTCCATGCAGGCCCAGCACCGTGCGCACGAAATAGAAACTGCTGTACGGATTGGAGGGCAGCGCCACGTGGTGGTTGGTGTTGTCCACCGAGAAACGCCCCATTCCCACCGAGTTGTTGTTCAGGATCACCCGGGCAAAGAGCGGGCGCAGGCTCAGCCGCTGGATCAGGATGTCCTCCCAGTCGCCGCCCCAGGTCCAATCTGCGGGCGGCGTGGCGTCGGGCGCGTTCCAGAGCTTCTCAAAGACGCTCGCGGCGTTGGTGCCGGGGTTGCTCAACACGGCCGGCAGGGCGTCACCCATGCTGGAAACCAGCAGGAACCGCAGGCCGGCCAGGTTGGACGCGCCATAAATCCCCTGCACGTACGGCAGCGTGGCGGCGGTGTTGGTCCCCACCTGGAACGCCGGGTCCACCAACAGCAGCCGCGTCTGGCTGCGGGCGTTGGTCGTCACGCTATGCACGGGCCAACCGATCTGCCCCGCCACCTCCGTGAGGGCCGTGGCCGGGCTGGGGATGCGGCGCGCGTTGAGCATGTACTCCCGCAAGCCCCCGGCGATCGTGCCCAGGGCTTCGGCCTCCTGCCGGCGCATCAGTTCGTCCATCTGTCGTAGCAGCGATGGCGTCAGCGCCGCCGCCAGGATGGCCATCACGGTGAGCACGCCGAGAATCTCGATCAGGGAAAACGCCAGCGGTCCGCGGGCAATCCCCGCGGGGAGTTTACCGGTCAACCTCGCGAACCGTCCCGGCCGGCTCGTATCCTGCTGCGCCGGAGCCAGCAGGTCGTTTGGATGTGCGCGGGTTCTCATGACGGGTTTGAGGTCGGGCGCGCTCAGTTCACGCTGGCCTTCTTGTTGCAGTACGTGCCCAGTTCCGAGGCCATGGCGCTCTGCGAAGGTTGCAGGACCTGTTGTTTGAACGTCGAACTGAAGCCCAGTTCGGTCCACCGGACGTAATTGCTCATGAACTCCCACATCCGCTGTCGCAGGCTTGCCTGCGTCACCGAGCCGACCTGGTACACGTTGGCCGGTCCGGACATGAAGATGTCCATAGCGGCCTGTAGATCTTCCCCGTTGTGCTTTTGGGCCTGCGTGCCCGAGAACAGCCGGCCGCGCCAGACGCCGTTTTCATACACAAAGGACGGGCAAAGGTAGTACGGCGAGGCGTTGGTCACGGTGGTCACATCCTGCAGGATTTGTCGCGCCTGCAGTGCGCCGCCGAGGGTGTTGGTATCCCCGTGCAGCCCGATCACCGTGCGCACGAAATAGAAACTGCTGAAAGGGTTGGACGGCAGCGGCACGTGGTGGTTGGTGTTGTCCACCGAGAACCGGCCGGTGTAGGTCGAGGCGTTGTTCAGGATCACCTGGCTGAAGTAGGGCAGCAGACTCAGCCGCTGCACCAGGATGTCCCGCCAGTCTCCCCCCCAGGTCCAGCCCGCCGGCTCCGTGGCTTCCGGCGCGTTCCAGAGCATCTCGAACACCGTCGCGGCGTTGGTACCCGGGTTGGCGATCACAGCCGGCAACGGTCCGCCCAGGCTGGAGACCAGCATGAACCGTGTGCCGGCCAGATTCGTCGCCCCGTAAACGCCCTGCACATAGGGCAGCGTGGTCGCCGTGTTGGTGCCTGCCCGGAACGCCGGATCCACCAGAAACACCCGCGCCTGGCCCCGCACGTTGGTGGCCACCGACACCGCCGGCCAGCCGATCTGCGTCGCCACATCCGTGAAGACTGTGGCTGGTCCGGGGATGCGCCGGTGGTTGAGGATATGCTCGCGCAAGCCCACCGTGATCACGCTCAAGGTCTCCGCCTCCTGCCGCCGCGCCCGTTCGCCGAGGTCCCGCATCAGCGCCGGGGCCAGCGCCCCCGCCAGGATGGCCATCACGGCCAGCACGCCGATGATCTGGAGCAACGAAAAGGCGCGGAGCCTGCGGTTGGCGCCAGGCCTTGAAAAAGGCCCGGCCGGCAGGATGGCTGCCGCAACGCCGCCTGGTCCCCGGGCCGGACACCAGCCCCCGTCTCCGGGGCAGCCGCTGGCGACCCGGATGGTTGTGCTCCCGGGCGGGGGGGGCACACCGCGAGGGTCGCTTACGGAAAATTGTGGAAGGCGCGCGCGCATGGCCGGTCAGTTGATGAGCAGATCACTCGAGTAATCCTGCAGGCCGGTCGCGCCGGCGCTGGATTGCTCATAGCCCGGGATGTGCGGCCAGGGCGGGCCGCCGTAGAAGTAATCCAGCGACCACTGGCCGAAGCAGTACAGAAACTGGTACATGGCATCCACCACCCACTGCTGGGTGGAATAGCGCCGGGTGCCGTTGGGCGGCGGCGGTGCAGCCAGGAATCGGTCCACCATCTCGCCGAACCAGCCGACATTCCGGTTCTGACCGTAGCGCAAGAACCGCGTCCACCGGCCGTTCTCGAAGGTGTAGCTGGCGTCCTCGATCAGATACTCGCGCGCCTGAAGCGTGTTGTCGCTGTAATGGAAATTCACCACCGTGCCGCTCAGGAACCACATCTCGCGGCGGCCGTTGGACCCGATCGTCGTCAGGGTGTTCGTGGTCTCGATCGAGTACGGGGCAAGCCGCCAGTTGTCCACGTTCTCCAGAATCAACCGTCGGAACAGCGCCCCCACCTCCAGGCGTTGCAGGCTGAGGTCCTCGGGGCTGCCCGTCCAGGAACTGCTCAGCGCCGGCGGCACACCGCCACTCACGGTGTTCCAGGCCCCGTCAAACTGCGCCTGCGTGGGCGCCGTGATCGCCGGGCTGGGCAGCGGCGCACCCACGCTCGAAATCACCAGCAGCCGGACCCGCGTGGGCTGGACAACACTGCCGTCCGCGGTCTGGGTGAAGGGCAGCGTGTTCGTGGCGGTCAGGCCCACCACGCAGCCCGGGTCCGTCCAGAACCAGCGCGCGTTGCCCTGGGCGGTGTGGGTCACGCGGTTCAGCGCCACGGCCAGATCCGCCGCCACCACGGCGGGCAGATTGGCGGCCGTGGGGATGACCTTGGTGCGGACCACATTCTTTTCCAGCGCGCCGGCCACAGCCGACAGGGAGGCGCGCTCCGCCTCGCGCGCGGCCAGGCGCATCTTCTCGAGGATGTTCTCCGTCACGATGGCCCCCAGCACGGCCAGCACGGCCAGCACGCCGAGGATTTCGATAATCGAGAAGCCGCGCGCGTGGTTGGGACTCGGGAATCGGGTTTGCATGGTTGCCTCCGTTACTTGTTGATCGCCCCCACCATCCCCAGGATCGGCAGAAACACCGCCAGCGCGACAAACCCCACCACGATCACCAGGAACAGGATCAGGGCCGGCTCCGCCACGCTGAAGATGCGTTTGATCTGCCGGGGCACCACCAGGTTGTAGTACTCGGCCACGTTTTCGAGCGCGTGGTCGAGTTGCCCGGTGTTTTCCCCCATCACCACCATCCGGTGGAGCAGCCCCGGGAACACCGGATACGGCTTCATCGCGCCGCTGAGGTTCTCGCCCTGCTCGAGTTTGGCGGCCACCTCGCGGATGCAATCGCCCAGCCACACGCTGCCCACCAGGCCGGCGGTGAGCTTCATCGCCTCCACCACGTTCACGCCCGAGCGGTACAGGATGGCCAGGTTGCGGGCGAACCGCGAAATCGTCAGCATGTGGTTCAGGCTGCCGAACAGCGGCAGGCGGAACTTCACCTTGTCCACCCACACCGCGAACTCGTGCGAGAGCCGCCGCCCCACCGTCAGGGCCAGCGGCCCGCCGATGAGCAGCAACAGCCACACCCACCACGTGCTCTTGGCCACGTCGCTCACCGCGAACACGATCCGCGTGGGCAACGGCAGCGCCACCTTGGCCGCCGTCAGCAGGGTGACAAACCGCGGCACCACGAACGTGAACAGGATCAATACAAAGGCGATCACCACCAGCAGCACGATGGCGGGGTAGATCGTGGCCTGCCGCACGTCCGCGATGATCTGCTCCTGCCATTCGAGGTAGCGGCGCAACTCCATGAACGAGTCCGGCAGGCTGCCGCTTTCCTCGCCCGCCTCCACCAGACTCACAAACTGCCGGCTGAACGCCCCGTGCCGGGCCATCGCCTCGTGCAACTGCTGGCCCGCCTCCACATCTTTGCGCATCGTTTCCAGCAACCCGCGGAAGGCCTTGTTCTCGCAATCCTCCGCCGCCACCTTCAGCGCCGTCACCATCGGGATGCCCACCTTGAGTTGGAAACTCATCAACACGCAGAAGTTGATGAGCTCGCGCCGGGAGGGCCGCACCACGCGCCGGGTGGCGGACGCCACGGAGATGCTTTCGCGCTCTTCCCGGGCCTCCGCCAGCCAGAAGCCCGCCGCGCGCAACCGCGCCTCCATCTCCTCCTCGTTCATCGCCAGCATGCGGCCCGAGACACTCCGGCCCGAGTTGTCCACGCCGCGATAATGGTAGGTCTTCATGGTGGGTGAGGGTTATTTCACGCACGTGACGTGCAGGACCTCATCGAGAGTGGTCTCCCCCGCCAGCGCCCGCCGCAGGCCGTCCTCGAAGAGCGTCTTCATGCCGCCCTCCCGGGCCAGCCGGCTGTACTCCGGCGCCCCGGCCCGGCGGGTGATGGGATCGTGGAAGCGCTCGTCCAGCATCATCAGTTCGAAGATGGCCAGGCGGCCGCGGTACCCGCTGTTCTTGCAGGCCGGGCAGCCCCGCCCCTTCCACAAGGCCGGCGGCTGGCTCCCGGGCACCGGCACGCCCAGCCGCTCGAACACCTGCTCCGGCCGCGCCACCGGCTCCTTGCAGCGGTCGCAGATGCGCCGCACCAGCCGCTGCGCCAGCACGCCGATGAGCGACTCGGGCAGCAGGAACGGCTCCACGCCCATGTCAATCAGCCGCGGGATCGCCCCCGGCGCGTCGTTCGTGTGCAGCGTGGTGAACACCAGGTGCCCCGTGAGCGCCGCCCGCACCATCAACTGCGCCGTCTCCGTGTCCCGCGTCTCGCCCACCAGAATGATGTCCGGGTCCTGCCGCAGCAGGGTGCGCAGCCCCGCGCTGAACGTCAGCCCGATCTCCTCCTTGATCTGCGTCTGCCGGATGCCGGGCATGCGGAACTCCACCGGGTCCTCGAGCGTGAACGTGCTCACGTCGCTGCCCGACACCTCCCGCAGCACCGCGTACAAGGTCGTGGATTTGCCGCTGCCGGTCGGTCCGGTCACGATCAACACCCCGTGCGGCCGGTTCATCGCCGCGCGGAGTTGTTGCTCCACCTCCGGCGCCATGCCCAGGGCGGAGACCGACAGCGCCTGCGCCCCGCTGTTCAGGATGCGCACCACCACGTTCTCTCCGAAGGTCACCGGCAGGCTGGAGACCCGCAGGTTGATCTGCCGCCGTCCCACATAGACCGTGGCCCGGCCGTCCTGTGGCAGGCGCGATTCCGCCACGTCCATGTCCGCGAGAATCTTCACCCGCGAGGTCACCGCCGAGAGCAGCGACCGGGGGATGAGCACGTCCGGGAACAGCGCGCCGTCAATGCGCACCCGGATGCGCAGCATCTTCTCCTCCGGCTCGAAGTGGATGTCGCTCGCGCCGATGGTCACCGCGCGGGAGATGATCTGGTTCACCAGGCGGATGATCGGCGCGTCGTCCTCGCTGGCGGCCGCCAGGTCCACCTCCTCTTTGGTGGCCAGTTGCGCGTGGTCCGCGTTCTCCTCGATGATCTCGTCAATCGAGTGCTGGATGCTCTCGCCGCCCTGCTGGAGGGTGTCCAGATACGCCAGGATGTCCTGCTCGGTGGCGGTGGCCACCTCCACGTGCAGGCCGGTGATCTGTTGCAGCGTGTCAATGGCCCGGATGTCCATCGGATCGGCCATGGCGATGGTAATCGAGCCGTTCATGCGCGAGAGCGGCAGCGCGCGGAACTTGCGGCACAAATCCAGCGGCACCAGATCGAGCGCCGCCTGGTCAATCACCTGCCGGTTGATGTCCACCAGCGTGGCCTGGGCCTCCTCGGCCAGCACCCGCGCCAGCACGTCCGGGGTCACCAGCGCCAGCTCCGTGACCGTGCGGGGCAGGCTGCCGCCGCGCTGCCGCTGCTCGCGATAAACCAGCTCCAGTTGTGCCGGCGTGAGCAGCCCGCGTTGCACCAGCCGCTCACCCAGCCCAGCCTGGCCGGGCGACGGCGGAGCAACGGGAGCACTGGGGGCGACGGACCTCATTTCAGGGAATCAAGTGCGGGTTAGCAGGGCGGTTCCGGCAACCGTTGGGACGGCAGCCATCCCGGCCCGTAGCGGCAACCATCCTGGTTGCCGTGGAGGGCGGCATCTTGCCGCCCGGAAGCCGCAGCGCATCCCACGCCGCGAGCACGGCCACGCCCGGGCCGCCGGGCCGGAGGCCCGGCTTTACGGCCGGCTGGAAGCCGACCGCTACGGTAGCGGCAACCATCCTGGTTGCCGTGGAGGGCGGCATCCTGCCGCCCGGAAGCCGCAGCGCATCCCGCACCGCAGGCAAGGTCACGCCCGGGGCGCCGGGCCGGAGGCCCGGCTTTACGGCCGGCTGGAAGTCGACCGCTACGGTAGCGGCAACCATCCTGGTTGCCGTAAAGGGTGGCATCCTGCCGCCCGGCGTCCGCAGCGCATCCCACGCCGCGGACACAGCCACACCCGAGCCGCCGGGCCGGAGGCCCGGCTTTACGGCCGGCTGGAAGCCGACCGCTACGGTAGCGGCAACCATCCTGGTTGCCGTGGAGGGCGGCATCCTGCCGACCGGCGTCCGCAGCGCATCCCACGCCGCGGACACGGCCACGCCCGGGCCGCCGGGCCGGAGGCCCGGCTCTACGGCCGGCTGGAAGCCGGCCGCTACGGTAGCGGCAACCATCTTGGTTGCCGTAAAGGGCGGCATCTTGCCGCCCGGAAGCCGCAGCGCATCCCGCACCGCAGGCAAGGTCACGCCCGGGGCGCCGGGCCGGAGGCCCGGCTTTACGGCCGGCTGGAAGCCGGCCGCTACGGTAGCGGCAACCATCCTGGTTGCCGTAAAGGGCGGCATCTTGCCGCCCGGAAGCCGCAGCGCATCCCACGCCGCGAGCACGGCCACGCCCGGGCCGCCGGGCCGGAGGCCCGGCTTTACGGCCGGCTGGAAGCCGACCGCTACGGTAGCGGCAACCATCCTGGTTGCCGTGGAGGGCGGCATCCTGCCGCCCGGAAGCCGCAGCGCATCCCGCACCGCAGGCAAGGTCACGCCCGGGGCGCCGGGCCGGAGGCCCGGCTTTACGGCCGGCTGGAAGTCGACCGCTACGGTAGCGGCAACCATCCTGGTTGCCGTAAAGGGTGGCATCCTGCCGCCCGGCGTCCGCAGCGCATCCCACGCCGCGGACACAGCCACACCCGAGCCGCCGGGCCGGAGGCCCGGCTTTACGGCCGGCTGGAAGTCGACCGCTACCAACGCCGCAGCCCCGGCGGGGACGCTGGTGGCGGGGCGGACCATGGCTTTCCGGGGCTTCATCAAGTTCCTCCTCGGGGAGGCTGACACTCTCAGACTTGGCGGGCGGATGCCCGATGCGCATCCGCCCGCCCTGGGTTCATAGGTGTGAGAGGGTTGCGTGTTTGATTAAATCCCTCATGACCCAGTCAGCTTTCACCCTCTTACTTGTGGGCGATGTAAACCAGTACGTCGGTCTTGCCAGTTTGTGCGTTGGGCGCGTCATAGATCACACGCCCTTCAGCATCGGCAGTGGTCGCGTCGTCCTCGGACATGGCTTCTCCGTCCAAGCGTTTGCTCAACTCCCAAGCATCGGACGCATTCACACCTGAGATCGTGCAATAGACAACGTTGCCCGAGGCGGTAGCATTGTTTCCGTCCAGTTTTGCAAACCCCACACCATCGGCAGTCTTTGCATTAGCGAAGGCCTTAACTTCGCATTTCCAGCCAGTGCCGATGCGTGTCTTGAAGGCGGTTTCAAGATAGCCCGCCGTGATGAGATCACTGTCGAAATTCCCCGACTGGCTGAATCCGCCATTCTTGCTGAAGTAATCCATCGTGGCGGCCTTGACGCTGTTGAGGCTGCCCACAGCGTTGGTGTAGCGCGACTCTTCGATGGCCGCGAAGATCTTGGGCACCAGGAGGGCGGCGAGGATGGCGATGACGGCCAGCACACCCACCATTTCAATGAGGGTGAAGCCGGACCGTTTATTCTGATTTCGGGTTGCTTTCATGTTGCTCTGTTTTGGTGTTGCGCCCGGTGGGCTTCCGCCGGTGTTTCGCCCCGTCGCCCCACGGCGGGAGGCGCGGCTGGTTGCTCCGGGTCAGGTTTGTGTTTGTGTCCCTTCGTCCGGCTCCGGCCGCCGCCGTCAGCCCACCGGTCACTCGACCGGCGGCCCGCGATAGCCGTCGCGCGGAACGTCTGGCGCTCCAGCACCGGCAATGCCAGCCACCCGCGCGGCGCCGTCACCCGGAGGTTACGCGCACGTATGAGCTCGCCGGCGGAAGGCCCGGGGGACAGGGGGCCGCCTCACGGGACCGGGGGTGTCACGGCCGGGCGGTCCGGCGGGGTAAAGGCCGCGCGTACGGCGCCGGGAAGTGGCTATCTGTCAAAAGTTTATCTGACTGATCTGACGGATCAACCGGATCACGCGACCGGGTGGCGGGCGAGCGGGCGGGCGGCGGGCCGGTAGGGGTGGCGGGGGTGTCCGGCGGGCCGGTGGGGGGTTGTGAATAACTCGCGAATTTTCCCGCGCGGGCGGCGGCGGGTCGGCCCCGGCAGGGCAAGGAAAGTCTGGCAAAGTGCCGCGCGTGTCAAAGGCCGCTTATCTAAAACAGGGACGGGGTGCATTCATCTTACCGCGCCGGCCCGTAGCGGCAACCATCCTGGCTGCCGTGGAGGGCGGCATCCTGCCGCCCGGCGTCCGCAGCGCATCCCACACCGCAGACAAGGCCACACCCGGGCCGCCGGGCCGGAGGCCCGGCTCTACGGCCGGCTGGAAGCCGGCCGCTACCGCCGTAGCGGCAGCCATCCTGGCTGCCGTAGCGGGCGGCATCCTGCCGCCCGGCGTCCGCAGCGCATCCAACACTGCAGACAAGGCCACGCCCGGGCCGCCGGGCCGGAGGCCCGGCTCTACGGCCGGCTGGAAGCCGGCCGCTACCGCCGTAGCGGCAGCCATCCTGGTTGCCGTGGAGGACGGCATCTTGCCGCCCGGCGTCCGCAGCGCATCCCACACCGCAGACAAGGCCACACCCGGGCCGCCGGGCCGGAGGCCCGGCTCTACGGCCGGCTGGAAGCCGGCCGCTACGGTAGCGGCAGCCATCCTGGCTGCCGTAGAGGGCGGCATCCTGCCGCCCGGCTTACAGGCATACCTTTCCCAACGTTCACGGCAGTTCTCGCCTCCGCCCCCGTATTCGCCTTGTCAGCCGGCATCGTCGTTTGCAGCCTCACCACCAGATGGTCTCTTCCCGCCCGGAATCTTCGCCGGAACCGCGCCCCGCGGATCGGCTTGTTTCCGGGTTTCATTTCCGCGGGCATCTGCCCCACCTCAAACGCGAGGGCGCGGCTTATTTCATCACCTTCCGACTCGCTGATTCGCTGCCGGCTCGTGAAATCGCCCGGCTCAAGCGGGAAAGACAGGCCATACTGGAGCACGCCTACGCCGCCAAGCGGCCCCTCACCTGGCACGAAGAACAGCAATTGCTCGCGTGGTATTGCGACAAAGTCGAGGCGCTGCTCGACACCGGTGCCGGCGCCTGCTGGCTGAACCATCCCGAGCTCGCGCGCCTTACGGCCGACGCGCTGGCTTTTTTGCCGGTCAGCGTTACGACCTGCATGCCTGGGTGGTCATGCCCAATCACGTTCACGTCGTGCTCTGGCCTTATCCGGGACATACGCTCAGCGGCGTCCTGCATAGTTGGAAGTCCTACACGAGCAATCGGGCCAACAAGCTGCTCCATCGCCGCAGCCCTTTCTGGCAGCGCGAATCCTTCGACCATTGGATTCGCGACGACGCCGAGCGCGCGCGGCTGGTGCAGTACGTGGAAGACAATCCGGTGAAAGCGCGACTGTGCGCGCGGCCCGAAGATTGGCCGTGGAGCAGTGCGCGGAAACAACCATAGCGGCAACTATAGTAGCGGCAGCCATCCTGGCTGCCGTGGAGGGCGGCATCCTGCCGCCCGGCGTCCGCAGCGCATCTCGCGCCGCGGGCAGGGCCACGCCCGGGCCGCCGGGCCGGAGGCCCGGCTCCACGGCCGGCTGGAAGCCGGCCGCTACGGTAGCGGCAGCCATCCTGGCTGCCGTAGAGGGCGGCATCCTGCCGCCCGGCGTCCGCCGCGCATCCCACACCGCAGACAAGGCCACACCCGGGCCGCCGGGCCGGAGGCCCGGCTCTACGGCCGGCTGGAAGCCGGCCGCTACGGTGGCGGCAGCCATCCTGGCTGCCGTGGAGGGCGGCATCCTGCCGCCCGGCGTCCGCAGCGCATCCCGCACCGCGAGCACGGCCACACCCGGGCCGCCGGGCCGGAGGCCCGGCTTCACGGCCGGCTGGAAGCCGGCCGCTACGGGCGTCGCGGCAGCCGTCCGCTCCACATGCCGCCGAGGGTGTGATGCCATTCCAGGCCGGGAATGGGCGGCGGGGCGCCGGGGTCGCTCCGCACGAACAGGCGGTCTTGCGGCCGGAGCTTGTCCACCCACGGCCGGTAGCTGGCCGCGGCGCCGAAGTTCCACAGAATCCGGTACAGGATCTGGAAATCCTCGGGCGGCATGAGCGTCATCTCGAAGCCCAGGATGTACCGCCAGTCCGCGCGCGGGTTTTTGAAGAAGGTTTCGTAGAAGAAGGCCGGGTCGGCCGCGTAAAAAATCCCGCTCGGTTCGGGCAGCCAACCGGCCAGGGCGGGGTCGTCCCGGGTGAGGTATTGGCGGGTGAGGCCGCGGGTCCAGCGACTGTCGAGGTCGCTGGTGGTCACGCAGAAGAGCGCCGCCGCCAGGCCGGCGGTGACGGCGAGCCGGCGGGGCGCGGCCGCGGCCAGCACGCCGCGCAGGTAAAAGTCCAGGTGAGCGGCCACGAGCACGAGCAGCGCCGGCAGGCCCCAGTCTTCCCAGACGCGGCGGTTCAGGAAGCCGAGCGTCCAACCCAGACCGGCCAGCCAGAAGGCGGGGAGGCGGGTGAGCGGGCGCGCCTCGAGCCGGGCGAGCCGGCGCAGCACGAGCAGGCCGCCCCACGCGAGGAACAACACCAGCCCGCCCGAGACCGGCTGCAGCTCGGGCACGAGCGTGCGCGCCGTGGGGTGGAGTTGCGTGGCGCGCAGCGCGGTGCGCACCGCTTCGACGAGGTAATCCACCGGCCGGCCGGTGAAGACCGCGCCGAGGACCGCACCGGCCGCCCAGGCCGCGGCCAGGGCGAGGGCCGGGCGGTGTGCGCGCGCGAGGAAACACGCCAGCACCGGCAGCAGCCACAGGTACCAGACACCGTGCGTGAACACGGCGAGGGCGATCAACGCCGTCATGGCCGCGACTTTTCCGCGCGCGGGCCGCGCGCCGTTCCCGTCTTGCACCAGGAACAGCAGGCTGATCAACACGCCCAGGCTGAGCAGCAGCGGGCGGCCGAGCATCCAGCGGCCGGCCAGGGGCGGCCAGGCCACAAAGAACAGCAGCAACGTTCCCAGCCAGGCCTCCGGACGTTTCAGCCACGGCAGCGCGGAGCCGGCCGCCACGAGGAAGAGCCCGAGCACGGACAGGTCCACCAGCCGCTCGGCGTCCCAGCCCGTGGCCTGATGCACCCGGCGGAGCAACGCTTCCCAGCCGAAGTTGTGATCCACGGTGTAATGCGGGCCGAGCACGAGGATGTCCGCCCAGGACTTGCCGCTCACGGCCTTGGCGGCGTGACGCAGGGCGTCGTCGGCCGGGAGGTAGCCGTAGGAGATGACGCGCGCCGGGATGGCCAGGAGCGTCAGGAGCGAGAGCAGCAGCACCCACCGCGGAACGGGTGAGCCGGGGCTCTCGGCGTCGGGCGGGGCGGGGGCGGGGGATGGGTTCATGTGCTGAATGCGGCTCTTTTGGCATGGACCGCCGGCGAGGCGAAGAGAAAAGAGGGCTGAAATGGCGAGATCGGGCGCATCTCCGTTTCGGGCCGCAGGGCGGGCGAGCGGTGTAGCGACAACCATCCTGGTTGCCATGTAGGGCGGCATCCTGCCGCACGGTAAAACGGCGCCGGCGCAGCGACGCCCTACCTGCCCCCGGTCGGGCCGCCGGGCCGGAGGCCCGGCTCTACGGCCGGCTGGAAGCCGGCCGCTACGGTAGCGGCAGCCATCTTGGCTGCCGTGGAGGGCGGCATCCTGCCGCCCGGAAACTGCAGCGCGTCTCATGCCGCGGGCACAGCCACGCCCTGCCGCCGGGCCGGAGGCCCGGCTTCACGGCCGGCTGGAAGCCGGCCGCTACCGCCGTAGCGGCAACCATCCTGGTTGCCGTAAAGGGCGGCATCTTGCCGTCCGGAAACTGCAGCGCGTCTCATGCCGCGGGCACGGCCACGCCCTGCCGCCGGGCCGGAGGCCCGGCTTCACGGCCGGCTGGAAGCCGGCCGCTACCGCCGTAGCGGCAACCTTCCCGGCCCGTAGCGGCAACCATCCTGGTTGCCGTAAAGGGCGGCATCTTGCCGCCCGGAAACCGCAGCGCATCCCATGCCGCGGGCACGGCCACGCCCGGGCCACCGGGCCGGAGGCCCGGCTTCACGGCCGGCAAGGATGCCTGCTGCCACCCGGACGACTCCATGCTTCAGAGCGGGTGCTAGAAATCGAGATGCACCCCGCCCTGGCCCGGCAATCACCTTGCCACGCCCCGGCGGTCCGGCATAGTGACGTGCGTCGGGTCGCGGGGCTGCCCGCGGTGCGACAACGGCGGGAAGGGTGGCTGAGTGGTTGAAGGCACCTGACTCGAAATCAGGCGTAGTCGCAAGGCTACCGTGGGTTCGAATCCCACCCCTTCCGCCAGCGGTGGGCGGGGGTGCTCGCCGAAAAGCGGTGCCGCGCGTCCCCGATCGTGGATGCCCGATGAGACTAGTCCGCCTGACATTTCCCGGCGCCGGGTGGTGGGCCCTTTGCGCGGGGTGGCTGGCGGCGTGGGCAGGCGAAACGCTTGCAGCCGCCACGCCCAAACCACCCAACGTGGTGGTGATCCTCGCCGACGACCTCGGTTTTTCCGACCTCGGTTGCTACGGCGGCGAGATCCACACGCCGCATCTGGACGACCTGGCCGCCGGGGGCCTGCGGTTCACCCACTTCTACAACACCGCCCGTTGCTGGCCCACCCGCGCGAGTCTCCTCACCGGCTACTACGCCCAGCAGGTGCGCCGCGACACCGTGCCCGGCGTGGCCAGCGGCGGCGCCGGACGCCGCCCGGCCTGGGCACGGCTGCTGCCCGAGCTGCTCCGGCCGTTGGGCTACCGCTCGTACCACGCCGGCAAATGGCACGTGGACGGCGCGTGCTTGGCCGGCGGCTTTGACCGCTCCTACCGGGTCGAGGACCACGATCGCTATTTCGGGCCGCGCAACCATCTGGCGGACGACGCGCCGCTCCCGGCGGTACAGCCGGAGGCCGGCTACTACTCGACCACGGCCATCGCCGAGCACGCGATCCGGCTGCTTCGCGAGCACGCGGCCGGTCATGCTGCCCGGCCGTTCTTCCTCTACCTGTGTTTTCTGGCGCCCCACTTTCCGCTGCAGGCGCCAGCCGAGGACATTGCCCGGTATCGCGAGCGGTATCGGGTGGGCTGGGACGTCATCCGTCGTGAACGCCACGAGCGGCAAAGCAAACTGGGCGTGCTGAGCTGCGGCCTGTCGCCGCTCGAGCGCGACGTGGGGCCACCCTATCATTTCCCTGACGCGCTCGCCCGGCTGGGCGCGGGCGAGGTCAACCGCCCGTTGCCCTGGGACGAACTCACCGCCGCGCAGCGCGAATTCCAGGCGGCGAAGATGGCGGTGCACGCTGCGATGGTGGACCGGATGGACCGCGAGATCGGCCGGGTGCTGGCGCAATTGCGGGCGATGGGCGCCTGGGAGGACACGGTCATCTTCTTCCTCAGCGACAACGGCGCGAGCGCGGAGATCATGGTGCGGGGCGACGGTCACGACCCGGCCGCCCCGGCCGGCGCCGCCGGCACGTTTCTCTGCCTGGGACCGGGTTGGTCGTCGGCCGCCAACGCGCCGCTGCGCCGGCACAAGACGTGGGTGCATGAGGGCGGCATCGCCACGCCGCTGATCGTGCACTGGCCGGGGGGCATCGCGGCGCGCGGCGAATTCCGTCGCACGCCGGGGCACGTGATTGACCTCGCGCCGACGATCCTCGAACTCGCCGGGGCGCGTCGGCCCGCCGGGGAAGGCCGGTCCGTGCCGCCCCCGCCGGGCCGCAGTCTCGTGCCGGCGTTCGCCGCGGACGCCGGGGTCGCGCGCGAGCCGCTGTGGTGGCTCCACGAAGGCCATCGCGCCATTCGCGACGGCGACTGGAAACTGGTGGCCGCCGCCGATGCGCCCTGGGAGTTGTACGACCTGCGCGCCGACCGGAGCGAAACGACCAACCTCGTCGCCCGCTTCCCCGACCAGGCCACCCGTCTCGCGCTCGCCTGGACGAATCAGTGGTTGGCCATCCAGGCGCTGGCGCGGCAGGACGCGGTGGCAAGCCCGTGACGACTACAAAGTCTGCGTGGAAGCACAAAGCCAGCGAGGGAGGGGCGGCGGTGATTGAAGGGGTGAGGGGTTAACTCCAAAAACCGAAGTTGACCGTGGCGTGGTGCGTCCCGCCTGCCCGACTTCGGCTTTCGGAATGAATGAGTTGCCGGGTGCATGGCGGTATTCGGGAACCGGGCTCATCTCACTGCTTTGCAGCCGATGGAAACCGCCAGATACCGTCGCGGGGTGGAGGGTGGCTTCCAGCCGCCCGGCAGAGCGGCGCCGGCGCAGCAGCGCCCTACCTGTCCCCGGTCGGGCCGCGCGGTTCCGACTTGGCGGTGCCGCCGCCCGTGGCCAAGCTCTGGTCGTGAGCAAGGTCATCTACCCCCGCAGCCCGCGCGAAATGATGTGCGGCTGGGTGCATCTGCCCCGCTTCGTGGACAAAATCCGCCTGCACCTGGCCGGTCGGCTCCACCCGGATTACCAGGCCAATTTTACCAAGGGCTTCGACGGCCGCTGGCTCGCCGCCGCGGGCGTGGATGCCGTCCAGTTCATCGCGCTGGTCAAGGACACGATCACCGACGGCGAGGTGGCCGACTGGGTGCGGGTGAACGTGCGCAAGACGGAGGCGGAAAAGCAGTCTTTCGCCGCCGCCGTGCTCAATTTCCCGCCGCCCGAGGACGCGGCCGGCCAGGAACGGTTGCGCCTGCGCAAGCAACAGGCCGGACTGGGCCACCGCGACGACGTGCGCACGTTTGTGGACCTGATTGACGCGGACGAAGGCCGGCTGTGAGCCGCGTGGCCGGCTGCGCGTCCCGAGGCCGAACCGCGGCTGCCAGGTAACGTTCAAGAAGGCCGGCGGGCAACCCGCCGCCACGATGGCCGCCCGGCACCGTCGCAAGATAGTGAGTTGCGCGCGTGTCGGTGCTCTGCCCGCTGCCGGCTTGCCGCCCGAAGCCGCTCGCGCCAGTGTTCCGCCATGCCCGCACCGGTTTTGAGCGTCGCCCAGATGCGCGCCTGGGAAACCGCCTCCTGGCAGGCCGGCCGCAGCGAGGCCGGGGTCATCGCCCGTGTCGGCAGCCTGCTGGCCGCCCGGCTCCGCGCCCTCACCCGGCCCGGCGACCGCCTCCTGTTGCTCGCCGGCCAGGGCCACAACGGCGACGACACCCGCGCGACGGTGATCCATTTGCGCGACCGCGAGGTGGACCTGCTCACCATCCGCGACCCCGAGAGCGCGCTGGCGGAACTCCGCGAGGCGCTGGCGCGGCGGCCCGTCTGGATCGTGGACGGCCTGTTCGGCATCGGCCTGAACCGGCCGCTGAGTCCGGCCTGGATCTCGTTGCTCGAGGCCATCAACGCCAGCGCGGTGCCGGTCCTGGCCGTGGACGTGCCCTCCGGACTGAACGCGCAGACGGGCGAAACCTTCGGTACCGCGGTGCGCGCGCAAATCACGGTCACGGTGGGCGCCCCGAAAATCGGCCTGCTTCAACCGCCCGCCTGGCCGTACACCGGTCGGCTGGTGGTCGAGCCGGACATCGGGCTCATCGCCGCGCCAACGGAAGCGGAGGTTTGGTGGACGTTGCCGGGGGATTTCGCCGGCTTTCCGCCCGCGCCCGGCGTGGTCGGGCACAAGGGCGACCGCGGGCATTTGCTGATCCTCGCGGGTTCGCCGGGCTATCATGGCGCGGCGGTACTCGCGGCCCGCGCGGCGCAACGAGCCCGACCCGGCTTGATCACGCTGGGCACGACGCCCGAGACGTACCTGCCCGCGGCCGCGCAATTGCAGGCGGTGATGGTGGACCACTGGCCGGCCGCGCTGGCCAAACTGCCCCGCGCCAGCGCGTGTCTGGCGGGTCCCGGACTGGCGGCCGACGGGCTGCCCGCCACGTTGCGCGAGGCGGTGCTCGGTCTGTGGCGGACGGCACCGGTGCCGGTGGTGGCGGACGCCAGCGCGCTGGACTGGTTGCCCGCCGACCACGAAGCCGCGCCGGCGTTGCGGGTCATCACGCCGCATCCGGGCGAGGCCGCGCGGCTGTTGGGCGTGAGCGCGGCGGAGGTGCAGCGGGACCGGCCGGCGGCGCTGCGGGCACTCTCGCAAAGCCGCGGCGGCTGCTGGGTGGTCCTGAAAGGGTTTCAAACCCTGATCGGCCGGGCGGACGGACCGCTGTGGGTGAACAGTTCGGGCGACGCCGCCCTGGCCCAGGGCGGCACCGGCGATGTGCTGGCCGGTTTCCTGGCCGGGCTGCTGGCCCAACCGGAACTGGCGACCGAGGCGGAACGCACATTGCGCTACGCCGTTTGGCGGCACGGCGCGGCGGCGGACCAGCTTGGCGCCGCCGGCGCCGACTGGATTCCGGAGGAACTGGCGGCGGCGCTGGGCACGCCGGTGTGAGCGGGTCCCGGAAGCGCGCCCGCCAGGCCGGACAGCGGAGCAGACGGTCAGGAATGAGACCCGTGAATCTGGAAACCGGGGTGTCGCGGGCGGGAGCGCCCGCGGCTCCCCGAACACCGGTCTGCGGGTTGGTCACACCTTCCAGGGCCCGCGTTTCTCGTTGTCCAGCCAGGTGTTGGCCTCGACGTCGCCGATGAACTGTTCCTTGGCCGGATCCCAGCGCAGTTTGCGACCGTGCCAGTAGGCCAGGTTGCCCAGGTGGCAGACGGTGACCGAGCGGGCGCCGATTTCGACATCGCAGATGGGCTTCTTGCGGCTGCGCACGCAGTCCACGAAGTCCTTGTAGTGATTGGTGCTGCGGTACAGTTGGACCGACAGGGCCTCGAACTTCTCGTTCATCAGGCTTTCCGGCTCGGCTTTGAACCGGCCGCGGTCCACGCAGACCTTCCCTTTGGTGCCCACAAAGACGACGCCAAAATTGTAGCCCTCCAGGCCGCCATGGTACATGAGCATGCCGTTGGCGTACTTGTAGGTGAGCCGCTTCACGTCGCCGCCGTTGGGCGGGATGATTTCCACCGGGCCGCTCTCGTCCATGCCCAGGCCCCACTGGGCGATGTCGAAGTGGTGAGCGCCCCAGTCGGTCATCATGCCCCCGGAGTACTCGCGGTAGTTGCGCCAGTTGGGGAAGTGGTCGTGCACCCCGCGCGGGCTGAGCACAGAATTGTACGGCCGGAGGGGCGCCGGGCCGAGCCAGAAGTCCCAGTCCAGCCCCGGCTCCATAGGTTCCTCGGGCAGGTCGCACCATTTGCTGGGACCGCCCACCGAGACGTACACCTCCTTGACCTCGCCGATGGCGCCGTTGCGAACCAACATGCAGCCCTTCCAGAACGCGCTGTCCGAGCGCTGCATCGAGCCGGTCTGGAAGACGCGCTGGTTTTCGCGGACGGCCTTCACCATCGCGCGCGCCTCGTGGATGGTGAGCGAGAGCGGTTTCTCGCAGTAAATGTCCTTACCGGCCCGGGCCGCGGCGACCACCGGGTAGGCGTGCCAGTGGTCGGGCGTGGAGATCACCACGGCGTCAATATCCTTGCGGGCGATCAGCTCGCGGAAGTCCTTGTACTCGGCGCAGCCCTTGAAGTCCTTGTCCTGCTTGGTGGTGTAGAAGTCCTCGACCAGTTTCTTGTGGTGCAGGCGGCGGGTGGTGTCCACGTCGTTCACGGCCACGACCTGGACATTGGCGTGCGGAAGGAAGCTCTGCAGGAGGTGCCGGCCCTGCTTGCCGACGCCGATGAAGCCGAGTGTGAGACGGGCGTTCGGGGCGGCGTCACCGGCGGCGGACCAGACCCGGCCGGGCAGCAGCAGCGGCGCGGCGGCGGCGGTGAGCGCGCCGCCCAGGAAACGACGGCGGGAAAGCGGCGAAGTGGTGCGCATAAGTCTGGTCATTGACGGCCCAACTCCATCGGACATTCAAGCCGGATGGGCGGCGGCGAAGACCTCCACCCGGTGTTGCGCCTCGGTCAGTTCCTCGCGGGTCAGGCTCAGGTTCAACGTCTCACAAGCGGAGGCCGAGGCGCCATAGCCTTGGTCGGCGGCGAGTCGCAACCACTTGTACGCCTCGATGCGCGCCTCCGTGGCCGCCGGCTCCGCGCGGGTGTGGCTGGCCCGCAGGCAGCGCAATCCCAGGTCAAACTGCGCCCCCGGGTCGCCGTGATCGGCCGCGCGCCGCATCCAGTATTCAGCGGCGGTGGGATCCGGAGCCACTCCCTGTCCGGCGGCATAAACCCGCGCCAGATTGAACTGGGCCAGGACGTGGTCCTGTTCGGCCGCGCGCTCGAGCCACTGCCGCGCCTGGGCGGGGTCGTGCAGTGAACCAGTGCCGCAACCGTAGGTCATGCCCACGGCAAACTGGGCGTCGCGGTCGCCGGCACGGGCGCGGGTCCGGGTCTGTTCGGCTTCGGCTTCGTTCAGGCGCCGCCGAGGCAGGAGTTTTCGGTACCATGGTTTATCCATGGTTGGAAACTGAACCCCGGCCACGCGAAAGCAAGGCGCATTTCGCGCCCGTGACCGGAAAGACCCGACCCACCTTGGCAAGGCCATTCCGCCGTCAACCCAAAGCCCATCGGAAGTTTGGCGGTAGCAGAAGCGGAACCGGTCTTGCGCCTTGCCCGGCGTTTAATGACGCGGCACGATGCCGGCAAAACCAAAGCCACCATGAAAACTCGTTTCGCCGTCCTGCTGGCCCTGCTGTGCGCGGGCCTCGCCGACCCCCGGGCACAACCCGCGCCCGGCAACCCACTGGCCGGTCTGGACCGGCTCAAAAATTTTGAAGCCCGGCGCGCGTCGTCATCGGACGCGAACTGGAAAAACGGCAACGCTGACGCCCGGCCCATCCCCCCGGGAGGCACGTTGACCCTGGCCGAACTCGAAGGCCCCGGGGTCATCACGCACATCTGGTTCACCATCGCCCACGAGGCGCCGTTTTACGCGCGCCTGCTCACCCTGCGCATGTACTGGGACGGCGAGGAACATCCCAGTGTTGAATGCCCGGTGGGCGACTTCTTCGGCATCGGGCACGGGGTGGACCAGCCGTTTGTTTCGCTGCCGGTACGGGTGTCCTCGGAGGGCCGGGCGCGAAACTGTTACTGGCCGATGCCGTTCCGCAAGTCGGCCCGAATCACCGTAACCAACGAAAGCGACAAGCGCTGCCACGCCTTTTACTACTACCTTGACTGGCAGAAGCACGCGGCACTGCCCGAGGACACGGCGTACTTCCACGCCATGTACCGGCAGGAACATCCGTGCGTAATGGGCCGGAACTACCTGCTGGCGGACATCGAGGGCCGGGGCCATTACGTGGGCACGGTGCAGAGCGTTTATCACGTCTCCCCGGGCTGGTACGGCGAAGGCGACGACTTCTTCTTTGTGGACGGCGCCACCGAGCCGCAGCTCCGTGGCACCGGCACGGAGGACTACTTTTGCGACGCCTGGGGGTTCCGGCAGCAGGACGGGCCGTTTTACGGCACGCCGCTGTGGGAAGGCTACGGCACCGGTGACCGCAGCAGCGCGTACCGCTGGCACATTCCCGACCCGGTGCCGTTCACGAAGTCGCTCCGGGTCGAGATCGAGCACAAGGGCTCGCAAACCTTCCCGGACGGCAAGGTGGACGGCTTCATCGAGCGCGACGACCTCATGTCCAGTGTGGCGTTCTGGTACCAGAGCGAGCCGCACAAGCCGTGGCCCGCGTTGCCAGCCGGCAAGGACCGCCTGCCGTTTCGCGAGGAGACGCTGGTGGTGGGCCACCGGGCCGTGTCCGTCGCAAAAGGCTCTGGCGCGCCCCTCGAGGTCCAGCCGCTGGGCGGGGTGACGGATGGCAAGCAACTGTGGTTCAAACCGGCGAGCGCGGACGCCTGGCTGGAAATCCCCTTCACCACCGATCGCCAACTGACGGCGGAGCTGTGGGTGAAGCTAACGCACTCCTGGGATTACGGCACGTACCGCGTGAAACTGGACGGCCGGGAGCTGGGCACGTTCGACCTGTGGAATCCGAACGTTACGCCCACGCCGCACAAACTGGGCACTCACACGCTGGCGGCGGGCGCGCACGCTTTGCGTTTCGAATGCACGGGCCGGGCTGACAAATCCAAGGGCTATTTCTTCGGGTTTGACGCCCTGAGCGCCCGCGTGCCGGTGTACGCCCGGCCGGCCAGCAAGGACCTGCGCGAATTGCAGGTCGCCCCGCGTTGAGCGGCCCTGCCAGGGGGCGTCTGCTCGAGCGTGCAGCGCCGACTGCCAGTCTGCTGTTTCGCGGGTTTCCTGATCGGTAGCGGCCCGGCGGCTCGCCGGGTCGGAAAGTTGTGGGCGAGGTCTTCCCGGGCGGCCGGATGGCTGCCGCCATACCGGATGCCCCCGTGCTTCAGGGCGGAGGAGAATATATTAACCCGAAAAACTAAGTTGAGGTGGTTTTCATAGGGGTTGGAGGGGCATCCACTCAGGTCGAGAGGCTCAAGATGGAGCCGCCGGAATCCAACTTCTCCGCAGTTGGTTTTCGCCATTGCAAGATGGCT
>Ga0209381_1000832_pt1 | contig 62564 bp, 71 predicted proteins | sample DewCreD2012metaG_FD_184111 | JGI IMG/M metagenome (GOLD analysis project Ga0209381, IMG submission 184111) | Hot spring sediment bacterial and archeal communities from British Columbia, Canada, to study Microbial Dark Matter (Phase II) - Dewar... ... | reverse complement strand
GAAGGAGTGGAAAACACCGGGCAAATCGAAGGCTGAGTATGTGCCGAAGCTGGCGCTTGCCTGAGGAAAGGAAAAGGAGCAGGCTGCCCAACTCTGTGTCTGCCTTTACACAAGGTTGAGAGCACTAGCGATTGGCTGCCCTCCGGCTATTTCATTTTTCGAAACAAGCAATCTGAAATTCAATACTTATAAATCCATACCGCAAGAAAATGCCCACATCCTGGCACCCGCATACTTGACTGGTACTCCCCACATTGTTTCTACTGAAAAGTACAATACCGCGGTACTCTGTAGTACCGACAGATTCTCTGCAAGGAGGCAGTATGAAGAAAGCATTATGTGTGCTGGCGCTTCTCACATTCGCCATGACGGCATTTGCCCAGGACATCAAGATCGGCGGTATCGGCCCGGTAACCGGCGAAGCGGCAACCTTCGGCATTTCAACCAAAAACGGCATGACCATGGCCGTAGAGGAATGGAATGCAAAAGGCGGCGTATTCAACAATCGCAAAGTCAAGCTGATTTTTGAAGATGACAAGGGAGATCCCGCTGAAGGCGCAACGGTCTACACCAAGCTGATCCAGCAGGATGGCGTCGTGGCCATTGTCGGCACGGTCATGTCCAAGGTAACGCTGGCGGGAGCACCTATCTGCCAGGCAGCAGGCATCCCGATGATCAGCCCCACTTCCACCAACGAAAAAGTCACCCTGGTGGGAGACTATATCTTCCGCGCATGCTTCATCGACCCCTTCCAGGGAACCGTTGGTGCCAATTTCGCCTACCAGGACCTGAAGGCGCGGAACGCCGCTGCCATCTTCGACCTCGGCAATGACTACACCAAGGGCCTTGCCGAAAACTTCAAGAAGCAGTTTGAGAAACTCGGCGGCAAAGTGGTTGCCTTCGAGGGACATCCCTCTGGCGCCACTGATTTCAAAGCCCAGCTGACCAAGATCCTCCAGGCGAAGCCGGACGTCATCTATATCCCCGACTACTACAACGATGTCGGCCTCATCGCCAAACAGGTCCGTGAGCTCGGCTTCAAGGGCCCGCTCGTCGGCGGCGATGGATGGGATTCGCCCGAACTGGTCAAGATCGGCGGCACCGCTGTGGAGAACGGCTTCTTCACCAACCACTATTCTTCTGAAGACAAGCGACCCATCGTTCAAGACTTTGTAAAGAAGTACAAAGCCAAGTTTGGAGCGGAACCTGACGCGCTCGCAGCGCTCGGCTACGATGCCATGTACATCATGCTCGATGCCATCGCCAGGGCAAAATCGACCAAGGGAACGGACATCCGCGATGCACTGAAGAAGACTGATATCAATGTGGTATCCGGACGCATCAAATTCGACGAAAACCGCAACCCCATCAAGTCAGCGGTAATCATCGAAATCAAGGGCGGCAAGCAGGTATACCGCACCACGGTCAATCCGTAATTCCTTCGATGAAGGGCTGTCCCCGGGGACAGCCCTTCTCTGTTTCCCGCCTGCGGGGCGGGAACGAATCCAACCATCGCACCGGCACAGACATTCCTACCTGCTGTCGGATCGCGGAGAAGGACCCGAACAATGGGATCGATTTTCAATCTCCAGCAAATACTGAATGGCCTTCAGTTGGGTTCCATTTATGCACTCATCGCGCTCGGTTACACGATGGTGTATGGAATCGTCCGTCTCATCAACTTTGCACACGGCGATTTTTTCATGATCGGCGCCTATGCCGCCTATGGAGCCTTTTTTGCATTCAATGCGCTGGTGGCCGGCCGATCGGGAACACTGGCTTTTCTTGTTCTGATTGTCGCGATGATCGCCAGCGCAGCCGTTGCGTATCTGGCGAACAAGCTTGCCTACAAACCACTTCGGTACAAGCCCAAATTGAGCTCCCTCATTACCGCAATCGGCGTATCGATGTTCATTGAATATTTCTTCTCGGCTCTTCCCGCCATCGGCCCGTCCTACCGCTCATTCCCCGAAATCATCGTACGCAGGGAGATCAATATCGGCAAGGCGGTCATTTCCAACCTGGTTCTCATCGACCTAGCCGTTGCTGCCATCCTCATGATAGGCCTCACGCTCCTTGTTAAAAAGACAGCGCTCGGCAAGGCCATGCGCGCCGCCTCGCAGGATAAGGACGCCGCGCGGCTCATGGGTATCGATATCGAAAAAGTCATCTCGATTACCTTCATGATAGGCGGCGGATTTGCCGGTGCTGCCGGGCTTCTCGCCGGCCTGACCTATCCCCGCATATTCCCCTACATGGGCGTCCTGCCCGGACTCAAGGCATTTATAGCCGCAGTCCTCGGCGGCATCGGCAACATCCCCGGTGCCATGCTTGGCGCCTACATCATGGGAATCGCGGAGACCTTCGCTTCGGCCTACAACTCTCTCATAGGCGAGGGTGTCGCATTTGCCATTCTCATTCTCGTCCTCCTCGTCAGGCCTACTGGCCTTCTGGGCGAGAAAATCGCAGACAAGATTTAGGAGGCACCGCATGAAACTGCGCAGAATACCCTGGTTTCTCATAGCGGCGACTCTGTTCTATGTGATAGTCTATTTTCTCAACAAGTTCGACATCATCAACGGATACCTGCTGCATATCATCAATCTTTCGCTTATCTACGTCATTCTGGCGACCAGCCTGAACCTCATAAACGGCATCACCGGCCAGTTCAGCCTGGGACACATGGGCTTTGCCGGCGTCGGAGCGTACGTTTCCGGTACCCTGACCACCCTGGTGCTCAAACTGGCACCTACCAATCCAGCCAACATGCTGCCTTTCATTCTCAGCATTCTGGCAGGAGGCCTGGTCGCCGCCCTGGTCGGCTTTCTCATCGGCTTTCCTTCCCTGCGGCTCAAGGGAGATTACCTCGCCATCGTGACCCTCGGCTTCGGCGAGATCATCCGCACCGTATTCAACAACATCGATGCAGTGGGCGGCCCCCGCGGCCTGCTTGGCATACCCAGGTTCTCGAACTTCACCGTGATCATGGTCTTTTCGTTCATCTCCGTGGTGGTCCTGCGAAATCTCATCGAAAGCTCCCACGGTCGCGCCATGCTCTCCATCCGTGAGAACGAGCTCGCTGCAGAGCTGGTAGGAGTCGATACGACAAGATACAAGGTAATGGCCTTTTCCTTTGGTGCATTCTTTGCCGGGCTCGCCGGCGGCCTGATGGCCCACCTCATCCAGCTGGCTCACCCTACCCAGTTCGGATTCATCAAGTCGGTCGAGGTCCTGATCATGATCTACGCCGGTGGAGTAGGTTCATTGACCGGCTCGATTCTTGCCGCCTTCGGTCTTACCTTCCTGTCGGAAGGCCTCAGGCTCGGCATCCGAGCCGTAGCCGACGCTACCGGCCTGCCGATCGGAGGCGAGTGGCGCATGGTCATCTATGCCCTGCTTCTCATCTTCATCATGCTGTTCCGCAACGAAGGCCTCATGGGAAACAAGGAAGCGCGAATCATCAAACTGGGGGAGGCTGACTGATGGCTGCACTGCTCAAAATCGAACACCTGACCCATTTCTTTGGCGGCCTTCGCGCGGTTTACGATTTCAATTTTGAAATACCCGAAGGAGCCATCTACGGACTGATCGGCCCGAACGGGTCCGGAAAAACCACGACATTCAATCTCATTACCGGCATCTATGTACCGACGGAAGGCAAGATCAGTTTCCAGGGCGACAACATAACAGGCATGAAGCCATTCCGCATCGTGCACAAGGGCGTCGCCAGAACCTTCCAGAACCTCCGCATCTTCGGCAACCTGAGTGCCATGGACAATATCCGCATCGCGCGGCACTATACCACAACCTCAAGCCTCGCAGCTTCGATCCTGAGGCTTCCTTCGTTCAAGAAAGAAGAACGCATCATCAAACAGGAAGCGCTCGAACTGCTCGAGCTCATGCATCTTTCGAACCGCGCGCAGGAAACAGCGAAAAACCTTCCCTATGGAGAACTGCGCCGCCTGGAAATCGCCCGTGCGCTTGCAACCAAGCCAAAACTTATTCTTCTCGATGAACCTGCTGCCGGCATGAACCCGAAAGAGGTCGACGATCTCATGCATCTCATCAGGCGCATCAGGGACGAATTCAAGGTAACAGTATTCCTTATCGAACATCACATGCAGGTAGTCATGGGAATCTGCGAGTACATCAAAGTGATCGACTTTGGCGAAACGATCGCCGAAGGACTTCCCGAGCAGGTCCGCAACGATCCGCGCGTGCTCGAAGCTTACCTGGGCAAGCGAGGTGCATGATGCTGAAAGTAACCAACCTGAAAGTGAACTATGGCAAGATCGAAGCCATCAAGGATGTGAGTTTCGAAGTTCCCGACGGCAAGATCGTCACGCTCATTGGCGCAAACGGCGCGGGCAAGACAACCACACTGCGCGCCATTTCGGGTCTCGAGCGAGCCTCGGGCGGCAGTATCGTTTTCAATGGAACGGACATCACGGCGCTCGAGGCTCATCGCATCGTTCCGCTCGGCATTTCGCACGTGCCGGAAGGCCGCAAGATTTTCCCCATTCTCACCGTAAAGGAAAACCTCGAACTGGCCGGCTGGACGGTCAGGGACAAGAACGAAGTCAAACGGCGTATCGATCGCGTATGCGAAATCTTCCCGCGTATCAAGGAACGGCTCAATCAGCTGGGCGGCACGCTTTCCGGCGGAGAACAGCAGATGCTGGCCGTAGGAAGAGCACTGGTAACTGGCGGCTCGCTTCTTCTTCTTGACGAGCCATCCATGGGCCTGGCGCCGGTTCTGGTCGATGAAATCTTTTCCCAGATCGTTGAGATCAACCGTCAGGGCACGACGGTCCTGCTGGTCGAACAGAACGCCATGGAGGCGCTCGAAATCGCTGACTTCGCGTATATTCTGGAGACCGGCTATACCACCATATCCGGCGAATCGAAGGCGATTCTGCAGGATCAGCGCGTGCGCGAAGCATATCTCGGCGTGTGACCTGGGTGTGCGGCAAAAAAGAGGGGGGCCGGCCGGGCGTATCGCCCGGCCGGCCCCCCTCTCATTCTCAAAGCAAGGATTCAGGAATGCCGCTTATTTTGCATTCGCCAGATGTGCCTTGCAAACCTTGCAGATCTTGGTCTTCTTGCCATCCACTTCCTGTTCGTAGATGACCTTGACACCGGTGCGCCCGCATACCGGGCAGGTGCCGCGGCCGCCAGCCGCAACTTCTCGCAATCCCTTGCCTCTGTGAGCTTTGGACATTTCAGATTCCTCCCTGCGACCTTCAGGCCTGCTTCTTGGCCTTGCGCTCGGCTTTGCGCTTTTCGCGCTCAGCCTTCTTTTCGTCGGCCTTCTGGTCGACCAGCTCGAGCACTACAAGGCTCGCCGCATCGTTCGCGCGGTTGCCGAGCTTGATGATGCGGGTATAGCCGCCGTTGCGCTCCTTGAAGCGCGGACCTATGTCGGTGAACAGCTTGTTGACGACTTCCTCGCTGTAGAGCCTGGACGATGCGATTCGACGGTTGTGAACGGAATCTACCTTGCCGCGGGTGATGAGCTTTTCGGCCGCACGCCGGGCCTCGAGCGCCTTCGCCTTGGTAGTGACGACTTTCTCGTGCTTGAGCAAAACGGTGACCAGGTTGCGGATGAGGGCCTTGCGGTGAGCGGCGACTCGATTCAGTTTGTTAAAGCCTATTTTATGCTTCATCGCTCTCTTCCTTCTTCATGTTGAGTTTTATGTGATTCCTCAGCGCGGAATAATCCGTCATGCCAAGGGTCAGGTTCCATTCGGCGAGCTTGGCCTTGATTTCCTGCAGGGACTTCTTGCCGAAATTCCGTGTTTTGGTGATCTCTTCTTCGGTTTTCCTGGTCAGGTCGCCGATGGTCCTGATGTTCGCATTCTTGAGACAATTGAAGGACCGAACCGAAAGCTCGAGCTCTTCCACCGGAGTGTTGAGAATCTGGCGCACACGCTCTTCAATCTCATCACTCGTCTCTTCGCCGGCCGCTTCATTTTCGTTGAAGTTGATGAAGATGGAGAAGTGATCCTTGGCAATCTTGCCGGCTTCGCCGAGCGCATCTTCCGGCCTGATGGTTCCATCGGTCCAGATTTCGAGGATGAGCTTGTCGTAGTCGGAGCGCTGGCCCACACGAGTGGGTTCGATGGAATATTTCACCTTGGTAACGGGCGTAAAGATGGCATCCATCGGGATGGTGCCCACTACATCGATATACTTCTCGTTGACTTCGCTGGGAACATATCCCCTGCCGAGGTTAACCTGCAGTTCGAGTCCCAGATTCACCTTGGGGTCGAGGGTCGCGATTTTCAGCTCAGGATTGAGCACAATCAGCGAACCCTGTTCGGCGAAGAAGCCCCCGCGGAGTTCTTCCATCCCCTTGATTTCGTATTCGAGGGTCAGCTCTTCCTTGTCATTCGGCAATCTGACGCGCAGTTTCTTCAGGTTGTTCAGCACCTCGATCGTGTCCTCGACCACCCCGGGGATTGTCTCGAACTCGCTCGTCACGACATGAGGGGCGCCTTCCTCGTCATAGCGGGTAATGCGCACCGCAGTAATTGCATATCCCTGAATGGAGGACAACAGGATGCGGCGCAGGGTGTTCCCGACAGTAGTTCCATAGCCTGGCTCGAAAGGATATGCCACGAACTTGCCGTACGTGTCCGTAGACTCGCTCTGCTCGTAGGTAATGCCCTTCGGCCTCTTGAAACCTTTAAGTAGGTTTTTGCGCGCCATTTCCGCTCCTTATTTCGAGTACAACTCGACGATCAGCTGCTCTTTGACATCGCCGAGATCGGTGACATCCTGGCGCTGCGGGTTCATCACATAGCGCCCGGTCATTTCGTCCGCATTTACCTCGAGCCAGGGCATGACGCCCGATTTCTGAACTTCTTCGAGCGCCTGGCGGATCGCATCCATCTTTTTAGCCGCGCCGATGACGGAAATGACGTCACCCGGTTTGACGAGATAGGAAGCAATGCTCACGCGCTTGCCGTTGACGGCAATGTGGCCGTGGTTGACGAGCTGGCGAGCCTGAGGTCTGGAGTGGGCAAAATGCAGGCGGTACACAACGTTGTCGAGTCTGCGCTCGAGCAGGATGATCAGGTTGTCGCCGGTCTTTCCAGGCATGGGGAGCGCTTTCTCGAACGTATTTCTGAACTGCCGCTCCATGAGTCCGTAAAGGCGCTTGAGCGCCTGCTTCTCGCGAAGCTGGACTGCATATTCCGACTTCTTGCCCAGTCTGGTCTTCGGCGCCTTCCCGGGCGGGAGGCGTTTCTTGTTGATCGGGCATTTGTCGCTGCGGCAGCGGTCACCCTTGAGGAAAAGCTTTTTTCCTTCAGCGCGGCAGAGCCGGCACACGGGTCCAATATATCTGGCCATTCTTCACACCTCTCTCAGATACGGCGGGCCTTCCGGGGCCTGCAGCCATTGTGGGGAATTGGAGTCACATCGTTGATGGATTTTACCTTGAGCCCCATGACGCCGAGCTGGCGGATTGCCGATTCGCGTCCGATACCGGGCCCCTTGACGAAGACATGCACTTCCCGCATGCCGGCCTGGAGGGCTTTCTGTGCCGCGGCCTCCGTGACCGTCTGTGCGGCAAATGGTGTCGACTTCTTGGCGCCGCGAAAATCGTGGCTGCCAGAGCTCGACCAGGACACTGCATTTCCGTTCAGGTCGGTGAATGTCACGATTGTATTATTGAAGGTTGCCTGAATGTAGACATTCCCTTCGTATACGCTCTTTTTCTCTTTGCGTTTCTTCGTTGTCGTCGTCGCCACGTTCATGCCCCTCCGTTAGACGGCTTTCTTCTTGTTCGCAACGGTCTTTCTCTTGCCCTTGCGCGTGCGCGCATTCGTTCTCGTCCGCTGTCCGCGAACGGGAAGACCCTTGCGGTGGCGCAGGCCCCTGTAACACCCGATATCCATGAGCCGCTTGATGTTGAGGGCGACCTCGGTTCTGAGGCGGCCTTCAACCTTGTAATCGTTTTCGATGACCTTGCGGAGCTCGTTGATCTCCTCCTGGGAGAGATCGTTGATCTTCTTGTTCGGATCGATGCCGGTCGCTTCGCAGATCTTGAGTGCGCTTGTTCGCCCGATTCCGTAGATATAGGTAAGGGCGATATCTACATGCTTGTTAGGGAGGTCGACTCCCGCAATACGCGCCATGAGCTTCCTCCTGCTCTCAGCCTTGTTTCTGCTTGTGCTTCGGATTGTCGCAGACAATCCGGACCACGCCGTTGCGCCGTATTATCTTGCACTTGTCGCAAATCTTCTTGACGCTTGTTCTCACCTTCATGGGTTCCCCCTGTTCGCAAACACGCAATTAAATACCATTCTGCAAAAAAATTCTACAGGTTCCTGGCCTTGATGTGGCCCTTGCGGACCAGCCCGTCGTGATGATGCATCTTGAGCATCGCTTCCACCTGTGCCATGGTGTCAAGATCGACACCAACAAGGATGAGCAGCGAGGTGCCGCCCAGCAGGTAGGCCATCTGGCTCGGGAAGTTGAAGAGCCGCTGGACCAGCGTCGGGATGAGCGCAATGAGCGCAAGGTACAGAGCACCGGGCAGAATGATCCGGTTGAGCACCCTTGTGAGGTACTCTTCCATTTTTTCACTGCGGATACCGGGAATGGATCCGCCATTTTCCCTGATGTTCTTCGAGATCTCGCCCGGATTGAGGGTCACCTGGGTGTAGAAATAGGCGAAGAATATGATGAAGACGACATACAGGAAGTTGTACCAGAATCCGCTCGGTCTGAGCCAGTATGAGAAGTCTCGGAGCCACTTGGCCTGGACGCCGAAGCTCTGTGCGATCTGCAGCGGAAAGGTCAGAAGGCTCGAGGCGAAGATGACCGGGATGACGCCGGACGGATTTATCTTGAACGGAATGTAGGTGTTCTGGGCGCCATACATCCTGCGGCCGACGATGCGCTTGGCATAGTTGACCGGAATCTTGCGCTGTCCCTGCTGTTCGAGTACGACAAGCGCCACTACCGCGACAAACATGAGCAGCACGACAATGGCGTATACCGCGTTGATCTCTCCGATCTGGATCTTCTTGATGAGTTCATACGTCGCGTTCGGCAGACGTGCTACGATACCGGCGAAGATCAGCAGTGAAATGCCGTTTCCGATACCGCGCTTGGTAATCTGCTCGCCGATCCAGACGAGGAACATGGTACCGGTGGTTACGGTGAGTACGGCAACGATGGTATACAGCGTGCGGTTGGACATGGCGATTGCATTGGGAATGCGGTCAGCCCAGACCGTAACCGAGAAGCTCTGAATGATGGCTACCACGATGGTTCCGATGCGTGTCCAGCGGGCAATCTTGCGGCGGCCGCCCTCTTCTTCGGCAATGCTCTTCAGCTTGGGGAAAATGACGATCAGCAGCTGCATGATGATCTGCGCGCTGATGTAGGGCATGACACCCATCATGAACAGCGAGAAGTTCTTGAAGGCACCGCCTGCGAAGAAGTCGAGATAGTCCGTAATGCCGCCGGCGCCGTTCGTCTGGCCTGCAAAGTAGGATTGCAGTGCGCTTGCATTGATACCGGGAATGGGGAGAAAGGCACCGAGACGGAACACTGCGAGCCAGAACAGCGTAAAGAGGATTCTGTCTTTCAGTTCCTTGATCCGGAAAATGTCAACGAGTGTACCAGCCATTAGCCCCTGCCTTTCTCAGTCATGCATCAGCCGAAGAACCGGTACCTGCAGGGGTTTCCACTTTCCCGCCTGCGGCTTCGATTTTTGCCTTCGCGCTGGCCGAAACTGCATCGACACTTACCGTTACGGCAATATCGATCTGTCCGTCCCCGAGAATCTTCACCGGGAGCTCGGGCTTTCTGATGAGGCCCTTCATGAACAGGCTGACGGTGTCGATGTTGTCTCCGGCATTGAACTTGCCTGCCAGATCTCGCAGATTTACGACCTGGTATTCCTTGCGGAACAGATGGTTTGAGAATCCGCGTCCTGGCAGTCTGCGGTACAGCGGCATCTGGCCGCCCTCGAAGCCTGGATAGACCTTTCCGCCCGAGCGGGACTGCTGGCCCTTGTTTCCGCGGCCTGCGGTGGTACCGCTGCCCGAGCTCTGGCCGCGGCCGACGATGCGTTTCTTCTTGTTCGCACCTTCAGGCGCATGGAGATTGAAATCCGCCATCACTCCACCTCCCTCGTCTCAACGAGATGCCTTACTCTGTTCACCATTCCGAGGATCACGGGACTGGCTTCCTTGATGGTGCTCGAACCGATTTTCCGCAGTCCGAGGCAGCGGACCGTTGCACGCGCTTTCGGCTTCTGGCCGATGGTGCTGCGGATCAGTGTTATCTGTATCCTGGCCATGATCAACTCCACATGTCTTTGAGGGTCTTGCCACGATTCTTCGCGACAGTCTGTGCGTCGAGAAGCTGGGACAGGCCCTTGAACACCGCACGCACGACATTGACGGAGGTACGGGAACCGACAGCCTTCGAAATGATGTCGGTATACCCAGCGCACTCCAGGATCGCGCGGACAGGACCGCCCGCGATGACGCCCGAGCCGGGGCATGCGGGTTTCATATAGACGGTTGTTGCCTTATACACGCCGGTAATCTCGTGCGGCAGGGTCCCGCGCTTTACGGGAACCGTCACCATTGCTCTCTTAGCGCGCTCCGTACTCTTGCGGATCGCTTCAGTTACGTCGTTTGCCTTGCCGAACCCGAAGCCGACATGGCCCTGCTTGTCGCCCACTACGGTCAGAGCAGAGAAGGAGAACCTGCGGCCGCCCTTGACGACTTTGGCGGTACGGTTCAGCTGAATCAGTTTTTCGGTGTAACCGTCCTGCACACCGGAATCGTCTCTTCTGGATCTTTCCACAACCGCCCCCTAGAACTTGATGCCGGCTTTGCGCGCACCATCGGCAATCGCCTTGACGATGCCATGGTACTTGTAGCCGTTCCGGTCGAACACTACCTGGGTAATGCCTTTTTCCAGGAGCCGCTTGCCGATTTCTTCACCGATGACCCCACCGGTAGCTACTGTCGGCCGGAGATTCCGGTACTGCTGCTCCATGGTGGAAACACTGGCGAGCGTATGCCCGACAGTATCGTCGATCACCTGCACATAGAGGTGCAGATTCGACTTGTATACCGTCATCCGGGGCTTTTCGGGAGTACCCGAGATGTTTTTCCGCACATGAGCTCTGCGTTTGGCCCGTTTGCGGATCTTGTCAGAAAGTTCTCTCACGCTCATGCCTTGTGCCTCACTTCACACCGGTCTTGCCGACTTTCCTGCGGATCTTCTCGTCTTCATAGCGGATTCCCTTGCCCTTGTAGGGTTCGGGAAGCCGGAGAGACCGCACTTCGCTCGCGAACTTGCCAATCTTGGCCTTGTCGATGCCTTCGATGACAATCCTCTGGCCGTTCTGCTCGACCGTAACCTTGAGTCCTTCGGGAATGACCACCGCAAAATCGGTCGAATAGCCGATGCTCAGCATCAGCAGGTTGCCCTGAACTTCAGCCCGGTAGCCGACGCCGTTGATTACCAGGACTCTTTTGAAGCCGGTGCTTACGCCGGTAACCATGCTGTTGATCAGACTGCGGTACAGACCATGGTAGGCTTTTGCCTGCTTGGAATCATTCTTGCGCTCCACGACCACTTCGCCGTCCTTGACGGCAATTTCTACTTCGGGGCGGTATTCCTGAGAAAGCCTGCCTTTCGGCCCCTCGACATGGAAGACTGTCGGCTCGACAGTCACTTTCACGCCCTGGGGAATCGCCACAGGCCGCATTCCAATTCTTGACATAGCTCTAACCTCGCCTCACCAAACCGTGCAGATGAGCTCGCCGCCAACCTGCTTTTCGACTGCCTTGCGGCCCGTAATGACACCGCCTGAAGTCGATACGATCATGATTCCATACCCGTTGAGGATGCGCGGCATCTCACGGTAGCCGGTATACACGCGGCGGCCGGGCTTGGATACCTTGGAAAGCCCATGAATCACAGGGTTGTTTTCCTCGTCGTACTTGAGGAAGATCCTGATGAAGTTCTGACTGTCGGCCTGGATTTTCTTGAAGTTCTTGATGAACCCTTCGGTCTTCAGAATTTTCACGATTTCAAGCTTGAGCTTGGAAGTCGGGATGTCGACCTTCTCGTGCCGGGCAGCGTTCGCGTTCCGGATTTTTGTCAGCATGTCCGCAATGGGATCAGATACGCTCATTGCACCCTCCTACCAGCTCGACTTCGTCACGCCCGGGAGCTTGCCTTCGGAAGCAAGTTTCCGGAAGCAGATGCGGCACATATCGAATTTTCTCATGTAGCCGCGGGGCCGTCCGCAAATCTTACATCTGCGGACCAGACGAGTGGAATATTTCGGCGTCTTCAACGCCTTCAGAATCATCGCTTTGCGAGCCATGTACGCCTTCCTTATTTCCTGAAGGGCATGCCCAGCTTGGCAAGAAGGCTCTTCGCCTCCATGTCAGTCTCGGCCGTGGTGACGATCGAGACGCTAAGCCCCATCACTTTCTCGATCTTGTCGAAATCGATCTCCGGGAAAATAATCTGTTCCGTAAGACCCAGCGAATAGTTGCCGTGTCCATCGAAACCGTTCGGATTGACACCGCGGAAGTCCTTGACGCGGGGAAGCGCGACATTCATAAGCCTGTCGAGGAACTCCCACATCTGATTGCCGCGCAGGGTAACCCGTGCGCCAATTTCCTGGCCCTTGCGGATCTTGAAGTTGGCGATGGATTTCTTCGCCTTTGTCTTGACCGCGTGCTGGCCGGTAATGGTTTCGATGTCGGTAATGGCGGCATCGAGCATTTTCTTGTTCTCGCGCGCCTCGCCAACGCCCATGGATACGATGACCTTGACGATGCGGGGCACCTGCATCATCGAGCTGTATCCGAGTTCCTTGAACAGTTCCGGCGCGATTTTCTCGCGATAGAGCTTTTTCAGCCGGGGAACATAGACTTTTGCTTCAGCCATCAGAGGACCTCCCCGCACTTGCGGCACACGCGCTTCTTCACGTCGCCTTCGATCTTGTAGCCGATGCGGACGGGCTTGTTGCACTTCTTGCACACGATCATCACATTGGAAATATGGATCGGAGCTTCGATTTCGACGATTCCGCCGCGATCGGTCTGGCTTTTCTTGCGCATCGCCTTTTTCACCATGTTGATGCCGGCAATGATGACCCTTCCCTTTTCGCGGTCGATCTTGAGGATTTTTCCCTGCTTCCCCTTATCCTTGCCGGCTATGACCTGGACAAGGTCTTCTTTCCGAAGCTTGTACTTTACATTGGCCATACCTTACTCCTCAAAGGACCTCGGGGGCGAGCGAGATGATTTTCATGTAATCCTTCTCGCGCAGCTCGCGGGCTACCGGTCCGAAAATGCGCTTGCCTTTCGGGTTCTTGTTTGCATCGATAATGACGCATGCGTTGTCATCGAACCTGATATAGGTGCCGTCGGGCCGCTTGTATTCCTTGTGGGTCCGCACGATCACCGCCTTTTCGACCGATCCTTTCTTGATGGCCGAGTTAGGCAGGGTCGTCTTTACGGCAACCACGACAATGTCGCCAACCGATGCGTACCTGCGCCGGGTTCCGCCGAGTACCTTGATGCACTGAACGGTCTTGGCGCCGGAGTTGTCGGCAACATTCAGCATGCTTTCTACCTGAATCATATGCGTCTCCCGTCCGTCATTTCGCCCGCTCGACGATTTCCACCAGCTTCCAGCGTTTCTCGCGCGAAAGCGGTCGGCACTCCACTACGGAAACGGTGTCGCCGACGTGCGCTTCATTGTGCTCGTCGTGGGCTTTGACCCGTTTTGTCTTCCGTACGTACTTCTTGTAGAGGGGATGCAGCTTGCGCATGACGATTTCGACTACGATGGTCTTGTCCATCTTGTCCGAAACCACGACGCCCTGGAGCACAAGCTTGCCCTCGGTCATTTTCTGGATATTCGTATCCACCTTCCGTCTCCTGAAGAATTAAGCCTTCTTCACGGCGCCGCTGCGCTGGGCTTCGGCAATTCTCGTTTCGATCCTCGCAATCTGGCGGCGAAGATTCCTCTTCTCGAGCGGATTCTCTACATGTCCGACCACCATCTGGAATCGGAGATCGAAATATTTCTTTCTAAGCTCCTCGCGTTTGACGAGCAGCTCTTCCAGTTTCATTTCCTTGAATGAATTCTTCATGGCGATCACTCCAATTCCCCGCGGACCATGAATTTGGTCTTGACGGGGAGCTTCGAACCCGCGAGGCGCATTGCCTCTTCGGCTACTTTCGGATCTACGCCGGCCAGCTCGAAGAGCACAGTGCCCGGCTTTACGACTGCGACCCAGTATTCGGGACCAGGCTTTCCGCGTCCCATGCGGGTCTCGGCAGGCTTCTTCGAATAGGGCTTATCCGGGAAAATGCGGATCCACATCTTGCCGCCGCGCTTGATATAGCGGTTGAGCGCAATACGGGCCGCTTCGATCTGGCGGTTGGTGATCCAGTGCGGCTCGAGCGAGACCAGGCCGAAGTCGCCGAATGCGATCGTGTTGCCGCTATGGGCTTCGCCATGGATGCGGCCGCGCTGCTGCTTGCGGTATTTTACTCTCTTGGGTATCAGCATAGTTCAGCTCCTTGCTCAGCCTTCCGACCGGTCGCTGTCGGACGGAGCGCTTTCCCTGCGCGCGGGACGCTCTGTCCGCTCCCTGCGTTCGCGGCGCTCATGTCCGCCTTCTCTGCGCTCTCCGCGCTCGCCGCGGCCTTCGGAGGGCTGCTCTCTTCTTGCCTTGCGAGCAAGCTGGCCGGCGTCTTCATTCTTGTCCTGTGCGTAGACCATGCCCTGATAGATCCAGACCTTGACGCCGATCTTGCCGAAGGTGGTGTTTGCTTCGGCAAAGCCGTAATCGATGTCTGCGCGAAGGGTGTGCAGAGGGATGCGCCCATCCTTGAGCTCTTCGGTTCGCGACATGTCAGCGCCGCCGAGACGTCCGGAGAGTCTCACCTTGCAGCCCTGGGCTCCCGCCTTGATGGCGTTCTGAATGGCCATTTTCATGGCTCTGCGGAACGACTGGCGGCCTTCGAGCTGGCGCGCGATGTTCTGCGCGACGATCTGGGCGTTGGTGTCGACCTTCTTGATTTCCTTGATCTTGATCTGCAGTTTCTTCTGCGTCATCTTCTGGATCTCTGCGCCGATCTTGTCGATGTTGGCACCCTTTGTCCCGATGAGGACGCCAGGGCGGGCGCTGTGGATCACGATGGTGATGCGCTGAGGATGACGGATGATTTCGATTTCCGAAATATCGGCACCCTTGGTTTCCGGCAGCTCGAGAAGGCGGCGGCGGATTGCGAGATCTTCGTGCAGTGTCTTGGCATACTCTCGGGGTTCGACATACCAGCGCGAGCTCCAGTCTTTGTTGATTCCGATTCTGAGTCCGATAGGACTTACTTTCTGACCCACCTTACGCCTCCGTCTTCTTGCCGATTTCGTCGACGACGCAGGAAATGTGACACATGCGTCTCAGCTGCATGTCCGCTCTTCCGCGCGCGCGGAACCACACTCTCTTGAGTCTCGGACCTTCGTCGATGCGAAGTTCCTTGATGTAGAGCATGTCTTCACCGAGTTTCCGGTTCCGGTTCAGCGCGTTCGCCGCGGCGGAAGCAACGACTTTCCGGATCAGCCTGGCACCCTTGTGCGGCATGTTCTCGAGAATTGCCATTGCCTCGGCGTACGGCTTGGAACGGACGAGATCGGCGACCGGGCGCACTTTGAACGGCGAAGCGATCAGCCATTTTGAAGTGGCTCTGTAGCCTGTATTGGTATTCGCCATTTCAGCACCCCTATTTCTTCTCGGCTTTCTTGTCGCTGCCGGCATGACCGCGGAAAATGCGGGTGGCGGCGAACTCGCCGAGCTTGTGGCCAACGAGGTTTTCCGTCACATAGACGGGAACCCAGGTTTTGCCGTTATAGACCGAAATTGTCTGGCCGACCATTTCGGGGATGATCGTGGAAGTGCGGGAGTACGTTTTAATGAGTTTCTTCTCCCCCGCCCTGCTCATCTCGACAACCTTCTTGTACAGGCTCTTCTCGATGAAGGGCCCTTTCTTTACGGACCTGGACACGGGTTTACTCCTCTATCTCACTTGCGCCGCTTGACAATGAAGCGGCTCGAAGGCTTGTGCGGATCACGAGTCTTGTAGCCTTTTGCCGGCTGACCCCACGGAGATACAGGCTGTTTGTATCCCTTGCCTCGTCCCTCGCCACCACCATGCGGATGATCGACCGGGTTCATGACGGTACCACGGACGGTCGGCCTGATTCCGAGCCAGCGAGTGCGGCCAGCCTTGCCGATCCGCTCGTTCATGTGCTCTTCGTTGCCAACCTGACCAATGGTCGCCATGCACTTCTTGAACACCATGCGCTGTTCGCCGGAGGGCAGCTTCAGTACGACATAGTCGCCTTCCTGGGCGGCAATGAGCGCGCTGACGCCTGCCGAGCGGGCCAGCTGACCGCCGCGGCCGAGGGTGAGCTCGACGTTGTGCACGGTGAAACCGACAGGAATTCTTTCCAGCGGGAGCGCATTACCCACTTCAGCCGGAGCATCGGGGCCTGAAAGAATGGTCTGGCCGACCTTGAGGCCCTTCGGGCTGAGGATGTAGCGTTTCTCGCCGTCGACATAGGTAATGAGCGCGATATTCGCCGAGCGGTTCGGGTCGTACTCGATGCTGGTCACCTTGCCAGGAATCCCGAACTTGTCTCTGCGGAAATCGATAATCCTGTATTTGCGCTTGTGGCCGCCGCCATGATGGCGCACGGAAATGCGGCCGTTGGATGCGCGGCCGCCGGTGCTTTTCTTGCCTTTGGTGAGCGACTTGACCGGCCTGCTCTCATTGCTGGTGATCTCTTCGTTGATCACCTGCACACGATGGCGTAGTCCGGGCGTCACAGGTCTGAACGTTCTAATCGCCATAGTTTTCCCTCACATCCTTTTCATGCGCCTTCGAACACCCTGATCGTCTCGCCCTTCTGGAGCCGGACAATCGCCTTTTTCCACTCTGCGGTGCGACCGGGTCTCCCGCGCAGCCGTTTTGGCTTGGAGGTGACATTGATCACTCTGCAGGATACGGGATGCACATTGAACATCTTGGCGACCGCTTCCATTATTTCGGGCTTGGTCGCGCGTGCATCAACCTTGAACACATACTGGCCGATTTCGCGCAGTATGTTGCTCTTTTCGGAGAGCACAGGCTCAATGAGAATCGAATCGTAATCCATAATCAGCTCTCCTTCGTCTCATCGGCATAGAACTCGTTGAGCTTCGCCGACGCGCCTTCCATCATGACCACCCTGCGGGCATAGAACAGGTCATGCGCCCTGAGCCTGTTCCAGGTCAGGTAGCCGAGCCATGGAATATTCCTCGCCGCGCGCTTGATCATGGGATCGTCTTCCTTGAGAATCAGCACGGTGCGCTCCGGATTCTCGACATCGATCACATTGGAGAGAACCTTGAGCAGATCCTTGGTCTTGCCTGATTCGACAGTAAAGTCTTCGACAATCGTCATGAGGCCATCCTGCAGCTTGAGACTCAGAATGGTCTTGAGCGAGAGTCTTTTTGCCTTGCGGGGCATTGCATAGGAATAGTCTCTCGGCTTGGGGCCGAAGCTGATGCCGCCGCCAACATAGATGTTCGCCTTGAGATCGCCATGGCGCGCCCGCCCGCCGCCCTTCTGGGCAAAAGGTTTGCGGTTGGTGCCGTGGACCTCGCCGCGGTCCTTCGTCGAAGCCGTGCCGACGCGGGCATTCGCGAGCTCGTTATTGATCGCGTACCAGATCACATCTTCATTGATCGGCAACCCAAAGACGGCATCGGACAACTCAATATTTCTGAGTTCTTTCCCGTCCAGGGAAATCACTTTGCCTTCCATACTGTCCTCCGCCCTCAGCTCTTCTTGACCGCTCTGCGAATGATGACATCGCAGTTTCGCGGACCCGGCAGTGCGCCTCGAATGAGCACCACGCCCTTTTCTGCATCCAACCGAACCACCTTGAGATTCTGCACGGTCACGCGCTCGTTGCCCATATGACCAGGCATTTTCACATTCTTAAAGGAATGGTGCGGATAGGTGCTGTTTCCTGTCGAACCGGGCTCACGATGGAATTTCGAACCATGCGTTGCGCGGCCGCCGCCAAAGTTCCAGCGTTTCATGACGCCCTGGAACCCTTTTCCCTTGGATCTCGCGATCACATCGACAAAACGCACACCTTCGAGAACGGAAGCATCGATCGCTTCACCCACCTGTACTTCCTTTTCGAAGTCTCTGAATTCGCGCAGAATCCTGGTAGGCGCAACGCCCTCGGGAAACTGGCCCGCATAGGGTTTGGTAATCCGGGATTTTTTCTTTTCCCAGACACCGACAACAACGGCATTGTAGCCGTCTTTCTCGGCGGTCTTCTTGCCGACCACCATGTTGGGAACGACCTGCACGACGGTAACGGGCACGAGTTTTCCCGACTCATCGAACACCTGGGTCATTCCTATTTTCTTACCGATTACACCGATCATTCGGTACTCCTGCGTTGAACGCTTCCGGCACGAAGCCGGGCGTTACGGCATTTCAGCCTTGCCGCGACGGACAAGGATCACTGCTTGATTTCGACATCGATCCCGGCGGGAAGTTCGAGCTTCATGAGCGCATCCATCACTTCGGGCGTCGGATCGATGATGTCGATAAGGCGCTTGTGCGTTCTCATCTCGAACTGCTCCCTGCTTTTCTTGTGCACATGTGGCGAGCGAAGCACGGTGAACTTGTTGATCTTGGTGGGAAGCGGCACCGGACCGGATACTTTCGAACCTGCATCCAGCACGGTCTTCACGATGCTCTTCGCACTGTCGTCCACAAGGCGCACATCGAAGCCTCTGAGCCTGACTCGGATTCTGTCTTTCATCATACCTCCAAAGATCTCTTGCACCCTTGTCTCCGGCCGTTCCCAGGCAGGCGCGCCGGCGACAGCGTGTGCGGACGGATCTGGGAATCCGTCAACAGCGGCTTTTGCCGCCATTCATGCAAAAGCGTGCCCCTGCCTTACAGGGGCACGCAATAGTAGCACTAGAACAAATGCTTGTCCAGTAGGCCAGCCATGCAGACCGGCCTCTGCATCATTATTCGAGAACCTCGGTAACCTGGCCGGAAGCGACCGTGCGGCCGCCTTCGCGGATAGCGAACTTGAGTCCCTTTTCCATGGCGATCGGGTAGATCAGCTCGACCTCGATCTCGGTATTGTCGCCAGGCATGACCATGTCCTTGCCCTCGGGAAGCTTGACGGTACCGGTGATGTCCGTGGTCCGGAAGTAGAACTGGGGACGATAGCCGGAGAAGAAGGGGCTGTGGCGGCCGCCCTCTTCCTTGGAGAGGCAGTAGATCTGGCCGCGGAACTTGGTGTGCGGGGTGATGGTTCCCGGCTTGGCGAGAACCTGTCCGCGCTCAACTTCCTTCTTTTCAATGCCGCGGAGGAGGCAGCCAATGTTGTCGCCAGCCTGACCCTCATCGAGCAGTTTGTTGAACATTTCGACGCCGGTAACGACGGTGGTTCTGGTCGGCTTGATACCAACGATTTCCACCTGATCGTTGACATGAATGACGCCGCGATCGACACGGCCGGTAACGACGGTGCCGCGGCCGGAAATCGAGAACACGTCTTCGATCGGCATAAGGAAGGGCTTGTCGATGAGGCGCTCCGGATCCGGGAAGAAGGAGTCCATCGCATCAAGGAGATCCTGGATGCACTTGGTCGCCTCGGGATTGTCCGGCTCGGTCATGGCCTTGAAGGCGGAACCGCGGATGATCGGGGTCTTGTCGCCGGGGAATCCGTAGAACTTGAGCAGGTCGCGCACTTCCTCCTCGACAATGTCGAGAAGTTCAGGATCGTCAACAAGGTCAACCTTGTTGAGGAACACGAGGATCGCAGGGACGCCGACCTGGCGGGCAAGCAGGACGTGCTCACGGGTCTGGGGCATGACGGAATCGGGAGCCGATACAACGAGAATTGCACCGTCCATCTGTGCTGCACCGGTGATCATGTTCTTGATGTAGTCTGCGTGTCCCGGGCAGTCGATGTGGGCATAGTGCCGCTTGTCGGACTGATACTCCAGGTGCCTGGTGTTGATGGTTATACCGCGTGCCTTCTCTTCCGGCGCATTGTCGATGTCTTCATACTTGAGGACCTTGTCGCCGTACTTGCGTCCGCAGTACATCGTGATGGCCGCACTGAGCGTGGTCTTGCCATGGTCGATGTGTCCGATGGTACCAACGTTCATATGCGGTTTGGTACGCTCGAATTTTTCCTTGGCCATATAAATCTCCTCCTTGGCTTCGTCACCGGCACTTCACGGTGTTCAATACCTGAATGAACCATGAAGACCGTCCGCCGGCATCGATGCCGCCGGAATCCAGCCATAAATTGCTTATTTGGGCTTGCAGATTATATGAGAAGTAATAAGATTGCGCAATAGGCCCGCGGGCCATTCTGCAAAATCCCGTTCAATACTCTCGCGAATCACCATAATGATCGAAGCGGGCCTGATAGATGCCGCGTCCTTCGGTCCGTGCGCGGAGTGCCGAGGCAAATCCGAACATCTGTTCCATTGGCGCATAGGCAAGTATCGATTTGATGCCCCCGGTATCCTCGACCGCCTCGATCCGCGCGCCCCTTGCCTGAAGCAGGGCAAGCACAGGTCCGAACCATTCATCGGGTACTTCCACCGCAATCTGCACAATGGGTACCAGAACCCGCGTTCCAGCTTGCTGGACCGCTTTCCTCAGAACGATGGATGCGGCTGCTTCGATGGCGGTCTCGATCTTTTTTCCCGAGCCGGATGGCGGAACACAGCGCTCGACCGTCACCAGCACACCGACGACAGGCCAGCCTTCCGAAGGGCCGACTGCCAGAGCAGTATCCATGGCGTGCCGGATCGCTTCTACAGCTTCTTTCGGAAGCCGAACGCCTTCCGCAAATGAAAGCTGGTTTCCGGCGCTGGATTCGAGATGTGCAAGCGAGGCGCCGAACAGCACTTCGAGTCGTTCTCCACCAAAATCGCCCGAGAAGCGCTCTTCTATGCGGCAGGGGTTTTTGAGCTGCTCCACTTTGGGTACCTGGGGATTGCCGGTACGCACTTTCAGGCCATATTCCTTTCTCAGCCGTTCCCTGACGATTTCGAGATGCAGTTCGCCCTGGCCTTCGAGCGTGATGCGGCCGGTTTCCTTTTCTTCCTTTATCGAAAGCGAAATGTCCTCCATGGCATAGCGTGAAAGTGCTTCTCTAAGAAGGGGAAGGTCTGCGCTCGATTCGGGTTCGATGACCATGAACACGAGGGGTTCAGGTGTCTTGAAAGCTTCGTAGGTGATTCTGAGGGAGGGGGCACAGACAGTGGCTCCTGGTTCCATATGGGATATTCGGGCCCCGACGATTTCTCCCGCCGAGGCTTCGGCAATGCGCTCGACTTCGGCTCCGTTGACGCCATACAGGCGCTGGATGAGGGCGGTTTTTCCCGCAGGCATGACTGCCACTCTGGCGTTTTCGCGCATGGTGCCCGACCAGATGCGAAGCCAGGCTACCGGTTCGAGGTCCCGGCTGACCATGGTCTTGAATATGTATGCGGAGAGAGATTCATCGGCGAAGGGGCCGAGCCGGATCTCTTCTCCGGTTTTCGTGTCGGCGGCAGGCGGGCAGCCCCGCTCTTCCGGAGAAGGAAAAAAATCGATGACCGCATCGAGAAGGAGGGAAATTGATGTGTCTTCGAAGGAGGAGCCGCAGAGAACGGGTACCAGTTTCTGCTCGAGAATGGCGGGACGAAGGGCGTTCGAGAGCATTTCGGGAGAAATGGGCTGATTTTCCAGTATTCTGGCAATGAGGACATCGTCAAACTCGGCTGCGCGTTCCAGAAGGATGTCCCGTGCGCGCATCACTTCTTCTCTGGATTGAGACGAGAGGGGGGCTTGATCCAGGGCCAGAGAATGTGTTTCGCCGCCATCGATGTTTACAGGATACCACTGCTCGCGGACGAGGTCGGCGATTCCGGTCCAGCGGTAATTATCGAGGGTGGGTATCTGCAGGGGGAGGGCTGTTTCACCAAGTTCGGTTTGAATTTCCTGAACAGCTTTGGAGAAATCGGCACCCCGCCTGTCCATTTTATTGATGAAATAGATGCGGGGGAGGCTGTGATCTCTGCAGGCTTTGGCGATGAATCCGGTTCGGACCTGCACGCCCGATACGGCACAAAGAACGATCACTGCTCCGTCGAGGACTCGAAGCACGCGGTCCACTTCGGCGCTGAAATCCACGTGTCCGGGGGTATCGAGCAGGTGGAACCTGATATCTTTGTGGGTAAAGCGGACCGCTGCGGTTTTTATGGTAATGCCGTGCTGTTGTTCTACGGGGAGGTAGTCGGTGGCCGTTGTTCCGTCATCGACACTGCCGGCTACGCGCCTGACTCCGGCGACATGGAGCACGCGCTCGGTTACTGAAGTCTTGCCGGCGTCTATGTGGGCGAGTATGCCGATATTGCGGATTCGTCCCGTGGATTGCATTGCAATTGAAGTATACTTCTGCAGGGGACAAAGAAAAAGGGCCGGCCTGACGGCCGGCCCTGTGTGTGCGCTTTGCGCGCGCGTTTACCATCTGTAATGAGCAAATGCCTTGTTCGCAAAACGCCGTCTGCTACGCAGCCGGCTATAGCCGCACTTGCTCATTACCATCTGTAATGAGCAAATGCCTTGTTCGCAAAACGCCGTCTGCTGCGCAGCCGGCTATAGCCGCATTTGCTCATTACCATCGGTAATGAGCAAATGCCTTGTTCGCTTCCGCCATCTTGTGCATGTCGTCTTTTTTCTTGATGGCGGTGCCGGTGTTATTGTATGCATCGAAAAGCTCGTCCGCCAGGCATTCGGCCATCGGCTTGCCGGTCCGCGCGCGGGCAGCATTGATGAGCCAGCGCATGGCGAGCGCCTCACGGCGCGACTCGCGGATCTCAACCGGGACCTGATAGGTCGCACCACCAACGCGGCGGGACTTTACTTCGATCATCGGCTTTGCGTTCTCGAGCGCCTTGGTAAAGGCATCGAGCGCCGGTTGGCCTGACTTCTGCTGAAGCAGTTCGAGCGCATCATACATGATGCCGGTGCAGATGGACTTCTTGCCCTGCCACATCATGCGGCAGATGAAGCGCGAAACAGTAACCGAATTGTACTTTACATCGGACGCATGGCCGCGATCGATTGCTTTCTTTTTCCTGCCCATGTGTTACCCCTCTTACGCCTTGGGCTTCTTGGCGCCGTACTTGGAACGGCCCTGCTTGCGGTCTTCGACTCCGAGCGCGTCCTTGGTGCCACGAATGATGTGGTAGCGCACACCGGGGAGGTCTTTCACACGGCCACCGCGGACGAGCACTGCTGAGTGCTCCTGAAGATTGTGTCCGATACCCGGAATGTACGCAGTGATCTCAATACCGTTCGTCAGACGAACACGCGCTACTTTGCGAAGTGCAGAGTTCGGCTTTTTCGGCGTTACGGTCATGACACGTGTACACACGCCACGGCGCTGAGGACAGCTCATGAGCGCGGGCGATTTGGTTTTCCACTGGTTCGGCTTCCTTCCAAACCGGATAAGCTGGTTGATAGTCGGCATATAGGTTCCAGACTCCCTTTGTCCGGCCTCTGCGTGTCAGCATCACGCGAAGCCTGTCTTCTATAAAATATGTATTCCGGGCCGCAACGGCGCGGTGGACACCATTGCGGCGGTGTAGAATACCTTTCTCATGCCAATAATGTCAAGGGTTCAACACCCCTGACCAGGCCCCGGCTGCGTCTTTGCGGTCAATCCTCCGAAGAATCGGCGTCCTCGCTGAACCCTTCGTCGTTGTCGAATACGCTCGGCTCTTCGAGACTGATCTCGGCCCCGGCGCGCTCCTGCAGGAATGCCGGCGGTGCCAGTTCGCGCTCCTGCTTTCGCTTTTCCATTACTTCTTCCACCAGCGAGTTGAGATCGTCGTTTTCGGCATCAAAGAGGCGCACCTGTCGATACTGCTTCATGCCGGTACCTGCCGGGATGAGATGCCCGATAATGACGTTTTCCTTCAGGCCGCGCAGCTGGTCGACTTCTCCCTTGATGGCAGCATCGGTAAGGACCCGCGTTGTTTCCTGGAAGGACGCCGCGGCAAAGAAGGAATCGATCTTGAGCGAGGCACGCGTAATGCCAAGGAGGATCGGGCGCGCTATGGCCGGCTGACCGCCTTCATCGATCACGCGGCGGTTCTCGGCATGGAATTTGTGCTTGTCTACCTGCTGGCCGTAGATGAAGACCGTATCGCCCGGATTGACGATTTCCACCTTTTTCATCATCTGGCGAATGATGACTCCGATGTGCTTGTCGTTGATGGTGACGCCCTGGGCGCGGTAGACCGACTGGACTTCGTCCATGAGGAAGCGCTGGCATGCCTGCTCGCCGAGGATGGCCAGAATGTCGTGCGGGTTCTTGCTGCCATCGCAGAGAAGCTCGCCCGCTTCGACCTTGTCGCCGTTCCTGACCAGCAGACGGCGGGTCTTGGGCACGAGGTGCTTGTAGGTCTTTCCAAACGAGTCGCGGATATTGACGACGCGCTTCCCTTTTACGGTACCGCCGAAGGAAACGACGCCGCTGACCATGGCGAGGACCGCGGGGTTCTTGGGCTTGCGCGCTTCGAACAGTTCGCCGACGCGGGGCAGACCGCCCGTGATATCCATGGCCTTCGCGCTTTCCTTCAGGATCTTGGCAAGTATCTTGCCCGCCTTGACCACTTCGCCGTCTTCGACATTGAGGTAGGCACCTTCGGGCAGATAATAGATTTCGATGTCGTTTCCGTCCTCGTCAGCAATGACGATACGCGGTTCCTTGGCATCGCGCTCGGTGCCGAGATCGGTGATGATCTTTTCGACATTGCCTGTCTCTGCGTTGATTTCTTCCTTGAGCGTGGAGCCGGGAATGATGTCCTCGTAGCGGACGATTCCGTCATGTTCCGAGATGATCGGGTCGTTGAAGGGGTCGAAGGTTGCGATGGTCTCGTTTTCAGCCAGAATCTGGCCGCGGCGCACAACCACTTCCGAACCGTTGCGGATTTCGACTTTCTGCTCCTGGGCAATGAGAAGCAGTTTGCCTTCCGAAATCTTCGCATAGGAAATGGCAGGCGATTTGACTTCGGTCTTGTTTGCCTTGACGATGACCGTGTCGCCCTTCATGATTCTCTGGCCGTCCTCGACCACGAGCGTATCGCCCTCCGCAATATCGAACTGGGCAAAGAGGCGGTTCGCGAAGATATAGCCGCGGCGGGTAAACAGATAGCGGCCAAGCTCGGTCTGCACATAGGTTCCTTCAATATCGGCGATGTAGGCTGGATAGCGGAGGGAAATGCGGTTCTCTTCCGCTGCCTTGGTTGCCGCACCACCAATGTGGAAGGTACGCATCGTAAGCTGGGTACCGGGCTGACCGATGGATTGGGCCGCAATGATGCCGACCGCTTCTCCGATTTCTACAGTCTTGCCGGTCGCCAGGTTGCGTCCATAGCACTTGCGGCAGACGCCATGCTTGGCTTCGCAGGTAAGTACCGTTCGGACCGAAACTTCTTCGATACCGGCAGCTTCGATCTGATCGGCGATTTCCTCGGTGATTTCTTCGTTGGAGCCGACGATGATCTGGCCGGTAATGGGATGGCGGATGGGGTCGAGGGTAAAGCGGCCGATGATGCGCTCGCGAAGGGACTCTATGACCTCGTCGCCATCCTTGATCGCAGTGTGCACCGCACCGTTGATGGTACCGCAGTCGTCTTCGTTGACGACTACATCCTGCGCGATATCCACAAGCCTGCGGGTGAGGTAGCCTGCGTCGGCAGTCTTGAGCGCTGTGTCGGCAAGACCCTTGCGGGCGCCGTTGGTCGAAATGAAGAATTCGATGACCGACAGCCCTTCGCGGAAGTTCGAGCGGATGGGCAGTTCGATGATGTCGCCGGAGGGTTTGGCCATCAGGCCTCGCATACCTGCGAGCTGGCGGATCTGGTTCTTGCTTCCGCGCGCGCCCGAATGCGCCATCATGTAGATATTGTTGAAGCCATCGCGATCTTTTTCGAGGGTCTTCATCATCACCGCGGTAAGTTCTTCGTTGGTCTTGGACCAGACCTCGACGACGCGGTTATAGCGCTCATCCTGAGTGATGTGGCCGGCGAGGTACTGCTGCTGGATCGCTTCTACCTCGCGGTTGGCCTTTTCGATCATTTCGGCCTTTTCCTTCGGAATGACGATATCGTCCATGCCGATGGTCGCGCCGAAGAAGGTCGCATACCTGAAGCCCATTTCCTTGATGGCATCGAGCATGGTGACGGTGATAAAGGGGCTCGTACTGCGGTACACATACTCGATGAGGGCGCGGATATCCTTGTCGGTAAGTGCATAATTGACAAAGGGAACTTCGGCGGGGAGCGCTTCGTTGAGAAGAAGCCTTCCCGCAGTCGTTTTAATGAGCTTCGAGCCATTGAGAACTGCCGGGCGGTTGTATCCTTCCCAGACCGGTTCTTTGGGCGCCGGAACATAGACAAGGGCCTGGTAGTCGCAGGAACCGTATTCGCAGGCAAGCATGAGTTCCTCAAAGGAGGAATAGCGCTTGCCTTCGCCCTTGGCGCCGGGTTTGTGGCGGCTCAGGAAGTTGATGCCCAGAACCATGTCCTGGGATGGATAGACGATGGTTTTGCCGTTCGCAGGGTCCAGGAGGTTGCGGCTCGAGAGCATGAGGGTCCAGCACTCGGATTGCGCGGCATGGGTGAGCGGTACGTGGACCGCCATCTGGTCGCCGTCGAAGTCGGCATTGTAAGCCTTGCACACGAGCGGATGAAGCTTGATTGCCTTGCCTTCGACGAGCACGGGTTCGAATGCCTGAATACCAAGGCGGTGCAGGGTCGGGGCGCGGTTGAGAAGTACGGGATGCTCTTTCACGACCTCATCGAGCACGGCGAAGACTTCGGGAGTCTCGGACTCCACCAGCATCTTGGCTTTCTTGATATTGTAGACGACGTCCTTTTCGACGAGCTTCTTCATGATAAAGGGTTTGAAGAGCTCGAGGGCCATTTTGGTGGGCAGGCCGCACTGCCACATCTTGAGCTCGGGGCCGACGACGATGACCGATCGGCCGGAGTAGTCGACGCGCTTGCCGAGCAGGTTCTGGCGGAAGCGGCCCTGCTTGCCTTTGAGCATGTCGGCAAGGGACTTGAGGGGCCGGTTGCCGGCACCCTTGACCGCGCGGCGGCGGCGGGTGTTGTCGAAAAGGGCGTCGACCGCTTCCTGGAGCATGCGCTTTTCATTGTAGATAATGATGTCCGGCGCATTGAGCTGGAGCAGTTTCTTGAGGCGGTTGTTGCGGTTGATGACGCGGCGGTAGAGGTCATTGAGGTCGCTGGTGGCAAACCGGCCGCCGTCGAGCTGGACCATGGGCCGCAGTTCGGGTGGAATGACGGGGATAACCGTCAGGATCATCCATTCGGGACGGTTGCCTGATGAGCGGAAGGACTCAACGAGCTCTATGCGCTTGAGAAGGCGCTTGTCCGACTTGGGGCCCTTTTCGATCATTTTCTGGCGCAGTTCAGCCGCCAGCTTGTCGAGGTCGATCTGCTCGAGAAGAGAGCGGATGGCCTCGGCGCCCATGCCCGCGGTAAAGGCTCCGCCGTAGCGGTCCATGGCTTCGCGGTACTCTTCGTCGGTCAAAAGCTGCATCTTCTTGAGTTCGGTTTCACCCGGATCGATGACGATGTATTTTTCGTAATAGAGTACGGACTTGAGGGTCGCCATCGGCAGGTTGAGCAGAAGTCCCATGCGGCTTGGCACGGAGCGGTAGAACCATATGTGGGAAACCGGGCTCGCCAGCTCGATGTGCCCCATGCGCTCGCGGCGTACCTTGGAATTCGTAACTTCGACACCGCAGCGGTCGCAGATGACGCCTTTGTACCGGATGGACTTGAACTTGCCGCAGTAGCATTCCCATTCCTTGGTCGTGCCGAAAATGCGCTCGCAGAAAAGGCCGTCGCGCTCGGGCCTCAGCGTCCGGTAATTGATGGTTTCAGGTTTCTTGACCTCTCCATAGGACCAGGCGCGGATCATTTCCGGGCTGGCGAGATGGATCGAAATATTGTCAAAATCCTGGATATCTCTCATGCTACCCCCTCGGGTATTCGGCAGCGCTGCTGCCGTAAAGCTCCGCAGCACCCGGCCGCGGAGCGCAATGCCGGCGCCTGACCTGCGTCAGAAGGCGCCACTCTGCTTCCTTATGATATCGTCGTCACGCTCGGTGAGCGGAATCTGTTTCCCCTTGGAATCGTACACCTTGATGTCGAGCGCCAGCCCGCGAAGCTCCTGCACCATGACATTGAAGGCTTCGGGAATGCCGGCCGCGGTGTGCGGCTCGCCTTTCACGATGGCCTCGTAGATTTTGGATCGGCCGGTCATGTCGTCTGACTTGATGGTGAGCAGTTCCTGCAGGGTATTTGCTGCACCATAGGCTTCGAGCGCCCAGACTTCCATTTCGCCAAGACGCTGTCCGCCGAACTGGGCCTTTCCGCCGAGCGGCTGCTGGGTGACCAGCGAATAGGGGCCGGTAGAACGTGCGTGCATCTTGTCGTCGACAAGGTGGTGCAGTTTGAGGAAGTATACAACGCCGACAGTGATGGGATTCTTGAAGAATTCGCCGGTCTTGCCGTCGCGCACCATGGTTTTGGAAGTCACCGGCAGTCCTGCCTGGCGCAGTTTTTCCTCGATCTGCTCCTGAGAGGGCGACTGGAAGACATGGCAGGAATACCACTCGTTCAGGGTGCTGGCTGCCCAGCCGAGCTCGGTTTCCATGATCTGGCCGATGTTCATGCGCGAAGGCACGCCCAGCGGGTTCAGGCAGATGTCGAGCGGAGTGCCGTCTTCCAGATAGGGCATGTCCTCGACAGGGAGCACGCGGGCGACGACGCCCTTGTTTCCGTGGCGGCCAGCCATCTTGTCGCCTTCTTTTAGTTTGCGCTTGACGGCAACGAGCACCTTGACTGTCTCTTCGACGCCGGGGGCGAGGTCGTCATTGTTGGCGCGCGACATGCGCTGTACATCGATGACGGTCCCCTCGATGCCGTGCGGCACGCGCAGAGAAGAATCGCGCACATCCTTCGCCTTTTCGCCGAAAATTGAGTTCAGCAGTTTGAATTCCGGCGTAGTTTCGGTGTCGCTCTTGGGAGTAACCTTGCCGACAAGGATGTCGCCGCTCTTGACCTTGGCGCCGATGCGGATGATGCCCTCTTCATCGAGATTGTCGAGCATCTTTTCGCTGGTGTTGGGAATGTCCCGGGTAATGCGCTCAGGTCCCAGCTTGGTGTCGCGCACTTCGAGTATGAATTCCTTAATGTGGATCGAGGTGAAGAGGTCGTCCTTGACGACACGCTCGGAAATGAGGATTGCGTCCTCATAGTTGTAGCCGTTCCAGGGAACAAAGCCGGCAAGGATATTGCGGCCGAGGGCAAGTTCGCCCTGGCTTGTGGCAGGGCCGTCCGCGATGACCTGGCCTTTCAGCACATGTTCGCCGCGCTTTACGATGGGCCGCTGATTGAAGCAGGTGTCCTGGTTGGTCCGCTGGTATTTTACCAGCTGATATTCGTCAATGTCATCGGGCGATTCCTGCTTGTCGGGCTTTATGACGATTCGGTACGCGTCGACATAATCGATGGTGCCGGTGCGCTTTGCCTTGACGAGGACGCCGGAGTCGTAGGCTGTCTTCCACTCCATGCCGGTGCCGATGCGCGGCGGCTCGGTAAAGACGAGCGGTACTGCCTGACGCTGCATGTTCGAGCCCATGAGGGCGCGGTTGGCGTCGTCGTGTTCAAGGAAGGGGATAAGAGCGGCGGATACCGAAATGATCTGCTTGGGGGAGACATCCATGTACTGGATTTCTTCGGGCCGGCGCATTGTGTAATCGCCCTGGTGGCGGCAGGAGACAGTCTGGTCAAGGAAGCGGCCGCTTGCATCGATGCGGGCAGATGCCTGCGCGATGTAGTACTTGTCTTCGTCGATGGCGGAGAGGTATTCGATCTCGTCGGTAACTACACCATTCACAACCTTGCGGTAGGGTGTCTCCAGAAAGCCGTAGTCATTGATGGTGGTGTAGGTGGCCAGCGAGACGATGAGGCCGATATTCGGACCTTCGGGGGTCTCGATGGGGCACATGCGGCCATAGTGGGTATAGTGGACGTCACGGACTTCGAAGCCGGCGCGGTCGCGGTTGAGTCCGCCCGGGCCAAGCGCGTTGAGCCTGCGCTTGTGCGTGAGTTCGGCGAGCGGATTGACCTGATCCATGAACTGCGAGAGCTGTGAGGTTCCGAAGAACTCCTTGATCGCCGCGACGATGGGCTTGATGGTGATGAGATCCTGCGGCTTGGCGGTTTCGAGGTCCTTGCCGGTCATGCGATCCTTGGCGGTGCGCTCCATGCGGCTGAAAGCCACTTTCATCACGTTGGAAAGAAGCTCGCCGACCGCCCTGACACGCCGGTTGCCGAGATGATCGATATCGTCGACATTCGCTTCGCCATAATAGACATTGATGAGGTGCTTCATGGTCGCGATGATATCGTCGCGGGTCAGTGTCGTCGTCTTTATGTCGAAGTCGAACTTCTTATTGAGCTTGTAGCGGCCGACGGTGCCGAGGTCGTACTGGCGGGCTGTAAAGAACATGTTGTGCAGGTCGCGCTCGGCATTTTCCAGAGATATGGGCTCGCCCGGCCTGAGTACTGAATAGACGGCCGAAATGGCATCTTCCTTGGTCGGCTCGTCCTGGTCGGGTGTTTCCTTGACCAGCTTGACATCTTCACGCTCGAAGCAGTTGAGGATCATTTCGTTATGCAGGGACTTTTCGTCTTCGAAGTCGATGATGTCGACTTGGTCTACGCCAAGGTTGATCAGCTCGTCGATTTCGTGCAGATGGATCTTGTCGCCGGCGCGGAAGAGGCGCTTGCGCTCGCCGTCCAGCTCGATGTAGACAGGGCGGGCGAGAATCTTGCCGACGAGGGCATCCTTGCCGTCCCCCTGTTCGGAAAGCGATGCGGCCTTTACTGAGTAGAAGGCGGCGATGATCTCCTCGCGGCTCTGGAATCCGATGGCCCGAAGGAAGGTGGTGCCGAGAATCTTCCGCTTCCGGTCGATTTTAGCATAGATGAGCTCGTGCTTCTGGTCGATTTCGAATTCGAGCCAGCTTCCGCGGTAGGGGATGATGCGTGATGAAAAGACACCTTTTTCGTGGCTGAAAATGACACCTGGGGAGCGGTGGATCTGCGAAACGATGACACGCTCCGCTCCGTTGATGATGAAGGTGCCTCTATCGGTCATGAGCGGAATGTCGCCGAGATAGATTTCCTTCTGGCGGATTTCGCCGGTTTTTCTGAAGACGAGGTTGATGACCGCCTTGAGAGGCACGGAATAGGTGAGGCCTTTCTGCTTGCACTCGAGCTCGGAATACTTGATGGATTTCTCGTCGAGCGTATAGTGCTCGTATTCGATGACGAGATCTCCGGACGGGCTCTCGATCGGAAATGTCGAGCGGAACACTTCCTCGAGCCCTGCATTTTCGAGCGGAAGTCCCTTGCGGAGCTTGCCCCGCTGAAGAAAACGTTCGTAGGAAGACAGCTGGATATCGATGAGGTCAGGGATATCCACGACATCCTTGTAGTCCTTACCGATATAGACACGCTTGATCTTCTGTTCGGTATATGCCATCCGTTACCCCTCCAGGCGCGCGGTCTGCGCGCGGGTCAACTGGTCCATGCGCCTCGCGCATCCCGCGGCGGCGCCTCATGCTTTTCCGTCATCAGGAGGCACCCGGCAAAGAGATGCATCCTGAAAACGGGGGGACTGTCCGAATGCCCCGGCAGTCCCCTCCCTGATGAAGCAAAGGCGGCCTTCGTTCAGGCCGCCCGTAATGGTCGCATCGATTACTTTATCTCGACGGCGCCACCGGCAGCTTCGATCTGCTTCTTGACCTTCTCGGCCTCTTCCTTGGAGACATTCTCCTTGAGGGGCTTGTCGCCGGCTTCGACAAGGTCCTTGGCTTCCTTGAGGCCCAGGCCGGTGATCGCGCGCACTTCCTTGATGATGGCGATTTTCTTGTCGGCGGGAACGTTGCCCTTGAGGATGACGGTGAATTCGGTCTTCTCCTCGACAGGTGCAGCGGCGGCGCCGGCTGCGGGTGCGGCGGCGACAGCCACGGGGGCGGCTGCGGTAACGCCGAACTTCTCTTCCATCGCCTTGACGAGCTCGGAAATCTCGAGAACCGTCATGGAAGCGATCGCATCGATGATCTGCTCTTTGGTCAGTGCTGCCATATTATCTTCTCCTTGTTTCATGCTTGCCCGTCTCCAGGGGCGGGCGGTATATCCTGTTCCGACAGGAACGGCAGCTTCCGAAGCCTGACGGAACTGTTTGCAAAATCAGGCGCTTTCCTGCGCTTTCTTTTCCTCGATTGCCTTGAGTACGCGCACCAGCTTGGTGGGAATCGCGTTGATGACGTAAACCAGATTCTGGGCCGGGGCATTCATCGCCGACATGAGCATGGCGATAAGCTGACTGCGGCCAGGCAGCTTGCTGAACGCCTCGACCTGCTTGGCGTCCATGAACTGGCGATCCACCATGGCGCCCTTGATCACAAGGGCTGGTGTCTCCTTGGCAAAATCGAGAAGCACCTTGGCGACTTCGTTGGAATCTGCCTTGACGAAGGCAACCGCGGTGGGTCCGGCGAGAACAGGAGCCACTGCATGGGAATACCCGAGCTCGTCGAAGGCAATTCTCGCGAAATTGTTCTTCACTACATGAAGCTCGGCGCCTTTCTCGCGCAGCTGGCGCCTGAGATTGGTGATCTGCTCCACGGTGAGGCCGCGATACTCGGTAAAGATGAAATCGTTGGAACCGCCGATCATCTCCTTGAGCATCGTAATGGCTTCTATCTTTCTCGGCTGAAGTTTTGATGCTTTGATTGCCATACTCTCACCTCTTCTCCATCTTGCCGACCGCAACCTTGACGCTCGGACCCATGGTCGGAGTCAGGTACACGGATGTGATGAAATCACCCTTGACGTCGGCAGGGCGCTTCCGCTGAACCTCTTCGAGAAGCGCATTCAAGTTCTCGGCGATCTTCTCGGGCTCCATGGAAACCTTGCCCACAGGAATATGGATGATATTGGTTTTGTCGGTGCGGAACTCCGTGCGGCCCTTTCTGAGTTCGGCAAGGGATCCGGTCAGGTCATTGGTGACGGTGCCGGTCTTGGGGTTGGGCATGAGTCCGCGGCGGCCGAGGATCATACCGAGCTTTCCCACTTCCTTCATCATGTCGGGTGTTGCGACCGCGACATCGAAATCGAGCCATCCGCCCTTGATCTTTTCGATCAGCTCTACATCGCCAGCATAGGCGGCCCCTGCGTCGAGGGCTTCCTTCACGCGCTCGGGGCGGCAGAACACAAGAATCCGCTTCTCTCCCCGGAACTGGTGCGGCAGGACGACGGTATCGCGTACAGACTGGCTTTTCTTGAGATTGAGCCTGATATGGGCTTCGACGGTTTCATCGAACTTGGCGGTTTTAAGTTCCCTGACAAGCGCACAGGCCGCAGGAATTTCGTATGCCTGGGTGCGGTCGACCTTTTTCGCCGCTTCGATATATTTCTTGCCGTGTTTCATGTCACCACTCCACTTCAACGCCCATCGAGCGGGCAGTACCTGCGATGATGCGCTTTGCAGCCTCGAGGTCGTTCGCATTGAGATCGGGCATTTTCAGCTTGGCGATCTCTTCCAGTTTGGCCTTCGGGAGCTTGGCAACCTTGTTCTTCTGGGGAATCGACGAACCTTTTTCGATTCCACAGGCTTTCTTGATGAGGACGCTGGCGGGAGGAGTCTTCAGGACGAAGGTAAAGGTCTTGTCCTGATAGATGGTGATGATCGCCGGGATAACAAGACCGGGCTCCATGTTTTTCGTGCGCTCATTGAACTGCTGGCAGAACATGGGCGCAGAAACGCCATGAGGACCCAGTGCGGGTCCTACAGGAGGAGCTGGCGTCGCTTTGCCGGCGGGGCACTGCAACTTTACGATTGCAGTAATCTTTTTCTTGGCCATAGCCGTTCTCCTTTCGTGGTATACCCGGACAATCGTACGGCCGGGATAGCGTTTCCGTCATTGCGGAAACTCCCATCTTCGGAGCTTGCAAACCCCTTATCTGAGAAGCATGCCGGCCATAACGGCCGATATGCCGCTGTACAAAGATCACTGCGCCTCTCGGAGAGGCGCGAACTTATATCTTTTCGACCTGTGTCATGTCGACTTCGACCGGAGTCGAGCGGCCGAAAATCTGCACGCTCACCTTGAGCTTGTTCTTCTCGGTATTGATCTCGTCGACAACGCCGGAAAATGATTCGAACGGGCCGGCGGTTATCTTGACCTGGTCGCCTGCGCTGAAAGTCTGACGGAATCGGACCGGGCGTTCGCCCTTGAGTTCGCCAGTGCGCTGAAGAATGCGCTTGACCTCTTCCATGGTAATGGGCATGGGTCTCGAATTCGATGAGGATCCGACAAATCCGGTCACACCATTGATGTTGCGGATTGCCGCGCATGTCGATTTCCAGTTGTTTTCGGGAAGGTCCATTTCGACAAGGATGTAACCGGGAAGGATTTTTCGTGAGACATTCCGCTTGCGGCCATCCTTCACTTCGGACACTTCTTCGGTAGGTACCTTCACATCGGTCACAATCTCGCGGGACAGTTCGCCGGAATCGAGAAGCATGCGGATAGTCTTCTCTATCTTGTTTTCGTAACCGGAGTAGACGTGAAGTATGTACCAGGCTTTTGCCATTCCTTTACTGCCTTATCTGAAAACGACCTCGATCCCCAGCACCAGCAGGAAATCGATCAGGCCGAGCACAAGTGCCACCGCGACGGTCGAAACGACTACAATCTTGGTCGAGGCAACGACATCCTCTTTTGACGGCCATACTACCTTGGAAAGCTCAGCATAGCTGTCTTTGAAGAACTGGATGATCTTCTTCATGGCGGCTCCTTGGACCCCTTATGTCTGCACGGCACAACAGCGTATCCGCCGCGTCCTGCGCCTTTTCTAGCAGGCCAGGTAGGACTCGAACCCACAACATCCGGTTTTGGAGACCGGCGCTCTACCATTAGAGCTACTGGCCTAGAAGCTTCACTTTACCTTCGTTTCCCGGTGCAGGGTGTGCTTGCGGTCCCACTTGCAGTACTTCATGAGCTCAAGCTTTTCCTGCATGGTCTTGCGGTTCTTCGTGGTGGTATAGTTGCGGCGCTTGCACTCGGTACACTGAAGCGCAATGATTTCTACGTTCTGCTTTTTCTTGGATGCCATAGCTCCCTATCCTTTTCACGGCGTACCCAACCCTCATCGCCGGGATAAAATCTGCCAAGATTCCAGCCCCCGAACGGAATCGAACCGTTGACCTTATCCTTACCATGGATATGCTCTGCCAACTGAGCTACAGGGGCGCGAAATGAAGCGTTGCGAATATATCACTCGCCCGGGGATGTGTCAATATCTGCGACAGACCTCTTTGCCTATGTTCTTTTCTTCGCTTTGCGGGCAAAGGCCGAAAAGAGCGCCTTCGATACTGGGTCTCTGATCAGGAACAGAAGACCGATCCCAACTGCTGCATACACGAATGTGGCTCCCAGAAACGGGATTCCTTCCGATATAAGCCGGCTGGCACCCCCACCCCGCGGCGCGACCCACCTGGCCAGCATCTGATCCACAAGCCGCGCCGGAACAACCGCCACGAGCGAGAGCACCAGCATCTTTGCAAGATACCTGGCGCCGGCACCGAGTTCGCCCCCTATTCCCTCGATGTTGCCGCGTATCAGTGCCAGAATCAGCAGGGCTGTGTTGACCGCGCTCGAAAAGGAAAGGGCAAACGCGATTCCCGGCCCCTGAAACCTGAAGGCAAGCAGGAGTACCAGAATCACATTGACAGCAAAACTCGCTATGCCCGCAAAGGTCGGTGTCCTGGTATCGCTCCGTGCATAGAAGGCAGGCGCCAGCACGCGATTCATCGCGATGAACACCAGCCCTGCCTGGTGCCAGAAAAAGGCTCCGGCTGTGAGGCGCACCGACACTTCGGTAAAATCACCGGTCCTGAAGAGAAGCGCCACGATCCGCTCCGGCATGACCATCGAGAAGACCGCAACAGGTACGGTGAGCAGCAAGAGAGAGCGCATGGTACTGCCGAGTGCCGAAGAGTATTCGCGCCAGGCGGAAGCCCGAACTGCATCCGCAAGCCTTGGCAGAAGCACAGTGCCTGCCGAGACCGCAAAGATGCCCAGCATGAGTTCCTGCAGCCTCAGCGAATACTGAAGGCTCGAAGCCACGCCGAGCCCTGCTCTGGACGCATAGGCGGTGCTCACAAGATCGTTCACCTGATAGGCAGCCATGCCGAGAATAGTAGGCCCGATAAGCGCAAAAACCGTGCGCATGCCCGTATTGGCGAAGGCTCTCAGCGGATTCATGAAGCCGAACCGGATGCCGAGCTTCAGCACCGCAGGCAGCTGGACCAGAGCCTGCAGAAGCCCGCCCGCGACCACACCCACCGCCATCGCCCTTGCTGGATTTCCCAGTCTGCTGCCGATCACCCAGGGCACGATGATGAAGCAGAGGTTAAAGAGAATCGGCGCCAGGCCCGAAGGGCCGAATATTTCATGCGAATTCAGAATACCCTGCAGAAGGGCTGCAAAGGAAACAAGGGCGAGAAAGGGAAACATGATGCGCGTCAGCAGGGCGGTCTCTACGGGTTCGGACCCGAAGAGGCGGACAATCCAGGGCGTCAGGGCGATGCCGAGGAGAACTGCCGAGGTCACGCAGATGGTCAGCACGGTCAGGCTGGCGGAGAGGAATTCGCGCGTTTTCGCCTCGTCGCCGGCGTGCAGGTAGCCCTTGTAGGTAGGGATGAAGGCGACGGTGACCGAACCTTCGGCGAAAAGCCGCCGCGTAAAATTCGGGATGATGAAGGAGACGGTGAATGCGTCGGAATAGATTCCGGTGCCGAGAAAGCGCGCCTTGGTCATCTCGCGGATAAGGCCGAGCACGCGGGATACCATGGTCAGCAGGGACAACAGCCCGGCACTGCGGATCATTCGTGCGGACTTCTCTTCATGCTCCATTGCTGCCAGATTACTTCAGGACCGAATGAAGGTGAAGTAGTCCAGGCCGAACGCGTGCGCCGGAATCGAGAACCAGATTCGATGGCTGAAGCCTCTGGCCGGCTCTTCACTCCAACCCGGCATTCCGTATATAACCATCCGCATGGAATCACCCGTTCGTCTTATCGCGCTCGATCTCGACGACACCCTCCTCAGAAACGATCTCAGCGTTTCGGAACGCAACAAGGAAGCACTCCACCATGCCGAACAGCTTGGCATCCACATCGTGCTTGCCTCGGGACGCAACTACTACTCGATGAAGCGCTATGCAGACGAGCTGTTGATCCACCGGCGGGGTGATTACCTTATCGGCTCGAACGGTGCCGAACTCATCCGCGCCAGCACCGGTCAGCACGTAGAAGACCTCAAGCTCGAGCCGGCTTTCTGCCGGGCCGTCGCGACAGAACTTGAAGCTGAGGGCTATTACTGGCAGCTCTACATGGACGGGCGTATCTGGTGCAACCGGATGAACGAATGGGCCATCATGGACCATGAATTTACCGGCATGCCGCTCGAAGTGATTCAGGATTTCGATGCGATCCTCACGCGTGAACAGACAAAGATCCTTGTCTGCGGTGACCCAGTCCGGATCGAGCCCCTTTTGCGGACCATGAAGGCACGGCTTGGCGAAAAAGCCGAAATTGTGACCTCAAAACCCTATTTTCTCGAAGTACTGCCGAAAGGGGCGACAAAGGGCGCAGCCCTCACCCGCCTCACCCGCCGCCTGGGCATCCCGATGTCGTTGGTACTCGCCATAGGAGATGCCCGAAACGACCTCGACATGATCATCAAGGCGGGCTGGGGATGCGCGCCGGCAAACGCTTCACCGGAAATCAGGCAAGCGGCGCGCTTCGTTTCGGACAAGACCAACGAGGAGGATGCGGTTGCCGACATCCTCGAGCATGTGGTGTTTTCACTTTAGCGCAGCCAGAAATTCGATCAGATACTGCTGAATACCAAGGAAGAACGCATTCTGAATCTCGACAGCAGAAACTCCTATATAGCGGTAGTGCCAGCTTTCCCATTTGTAGCCGGTAATCTGCTCCATCCCCTGGGGATAAGATAGCGAAAATCCGAAACGCCCCGCGTTGGAAGCGAGCCATCTGCCCTGGGCGGTTTCTGCAAAGCCGTCATTTATGGTACCGAAATCGATGGCAGTACCGAGCTGATGCTGCGAGTGTCCGGGGAGAGCCGACACCCGCGCCGCTTCGGCTTCTCCCATTTCGGCTGCATTCTCGGCGTAGACTTTGCTCTGGTATGCATAGGATCGATAGGCTGAGGATACGATGAGGGTAATCCCATCCTTGCGGGCAGACTCCGCCATGCGCACCAGTGCATCGCGCGCTGGCTTGCGCAGCTGCATGCCTTTCTTTGATACTATGTAGGGGAAGGGGCCGTCGAGCGGCACCAGGTCTGCAGGAACAAAGTCCGAAGCGAGGGCGGTACTTTTGTCGACGCGGCGCAGGAGGTCGGGGTCTGCCGACATCGATGCACGTACTTCCTTATACAATGTGGCAAAGCCGCCAGGGTTTGCTGTGATTGCAGCGATGATGCGGTCCCGCTCTTTTTCGTCCATCCGCACCGCGTTCAGGGCGTTCTGAACCGGCTGGCGGATATCAGCGGGAAGCGAGGAAAGCGGGTTTTTCTGCTGGGCGGTACAGGAGAGCGTTCCGCCCGCGGCTAACAGCACGACCAAGAGTATCAGAAGGGAATGAGGCATGTGCATGCCTCGAAGATAGCACCATTATCGAATTGTTTGAATGGAGGGAGCATGACTGAGGCGCAGTATGCCTGCCTATGCCGGATTCGCCAATCGATGCGCGAATATGCCGATTCGCTTGCTGCCCGCGCGCCATGGCTGGGCGAGGCGCAGACAGCTCTCAGGCGGGACCGGGGGTATGGGGATGAGCCGGTTGAGACGCCTGTTGTCTACAACCGCTCTCTGGACGAGATTTCGATAGAGAACGATCCCTGGTTCATTCTCGCCGCCGACAATCCCGGGATCCAGGAACAGAAGGCACACCAGCGCCGCTACCTGGTTGGACAGTCCGGCAAGCTTGCAGTCTCGTGGTTCCGCGACCATCTCCATGCCGATTTCAGAACGGCCGCCCTGATCATCAACAAGACGCCCATCCATACGCCGAAGACTGCCGAACTGCGCCTTCTGGCCCGCTACGCTGGCGTTCATGCCCAAAAACTGCCTCAGCTCATCGAGGAAAGCCAGAGAATGATGGCTCGATATGCCTGTCTGCTTTTGGAGGGACTTGGCATTCCCCTGTGGATTTCGGGGCTCGGAGAGCTCGGACCACGGGGCATTTTCAGACCATATGCGGAAGAACTCATCGCCTGGGGCCGGCATGCTCCGTCAGAACTGCGTGAAAAAATCTGGCTATTGCGGCATTTTTCCATGAATCAGTTCGCCGTCGAGTACCGTCAGCGCTGCGAGGCGGAAGGCGTCCGGGCGGGGGTTTCGGAGCCTCTGCAGAGCCTTGAAGAGCCACCTGAGGCGGTGCTTGCCCGGCTCGAGGCAATCGGGCGCGCCAACCGCAGGCGCATTCTGGGCTTCTGAGCGCCTGCAGAAGCCCCAGCCAGGCCCGCCTTCCGGGCAGTCCGGCCCGGGCTCAGCTCTGGCTCTTGCCCCTGTGCTTTATGCGCAGATAAACCTGCTTGCCGGGCACCATGGGGTTGGTCCGCTCGTCGATTTCGAAAAGATTGCTCGCCTTGATAAGCTCGCCCAGCTTGCGGAATCCATAGTTTCGAGGATCGAATTCGGGCAGGCGGTTGGCGATGTAGGTTCCCACCTCGCCAAGATAGGCCCAGCCGAATTCATCAGCCGCTTCCTCGACCGCACTGAGCAGGAGCGTCTTGAGCTTGCGGTCATTCTTGATGTCAGCAGGCTGTGGTACATGGCGGGCTGTGCCCTCCCGCTCGGGGTGCGCGTCGCGTTCATCTTCGGTTTCAGCCACACTTTCAGTCAGAATTTCAGTGTAGATGAACTTGTCGCAGGCGGCGACGAAGGGCTTGGGAGTCTTGCGCTGGCCAAAGCCGAGCACCAGCTTGCCGTCTTCGCGAAGACGCGCCGCGAGCCGTGTAAAGTCCGAATCGCTCGATACGATGCAGAAGCCGTCGAGGTTTTCGGTATAAAGCAGGTCCATGGCGTCGATGATCATGGCGCTGTCGGTCGAATTCTTTCCGGTCGTATAGGAAAACTGCTGAACAGGCTGTATGGCATATTCGAGCAGGCGCTCTTTCCAGCCGCGCAGATTGGGATTCGTCCAGTCGCCGTAAATCCGCTTGACGCTGGCGATGCCGTACTTCGCTATCTCGGCAAGAAGCCCTTCAATGATGGAGGGCTGGGTATTGTCGGCGTCGATAAGGACGGCGAGTTTAAGTTGTGATTCGGATTTCATCATATTGCTCCTGCTGTTGCTCTCCTGTGCTCAGCGCACGAGGAGGATCTGGATGTCGCAGACATTGGTACCGGTCGGGCCGGTGCGCAAAAGCCCTCCCGTCGCGTCGAAAAACGCATGGGAATTGTTGTCAGCCAGGTACTGCGCAGGATTGAGCGAACGATCCATGGCTGTACGCAGTACCGAGGCATCCGCGAAAGCGCCTGCAGCGTCGGTGGGGCCGTCGTTACCGTCTGTCCCTGCTGAAAGAAAGAGAATCCTTTCCCTCTGATCGGCAATTCCGGCGGGAAATTTCTGCAGAGCCTCGACGAAGGAAAGCGCCATTTCCTGGTTTCTTCCTCCCCTGCCCCTGCCGCGCACCGTCACAGTCGTTTCGCCTCCCGCAATGATGCAGGCTGGCGGCGAGAGGGGAAGGCCGTGTCGCAGGATGTCCTTCGCCGCTCCGGAAAACACGCGCGCGATTTCGCGTGCCTCGCCGGACAGCTGGGTTCCGAGCACAAGCGTACGATACCCCAACTCCTGTGCCTTTTTTTCGGCCTCAATGATGGCATGGTAATTGGTGCCGATCAGCATGGTGTTCAGCGACTCGAAGGCCGGATCTCCGGGCTTCGGAGTTTCCGGTATCTTCCCGGCAAGCCCATCCCGGATCCTGCTTGCTATGGATTCCGGTATGGCCTCTTCCAGATTGTAGCGCTGGAAGATGGCCGCTGTATCCGCCCAGGTACTGCGATCCGGTACGGTCGGCCCTGAGGCGATGACATCGAGGTCATCGTCAATTACATCAGAAAGCACGAGGGCCAGCCCTTCCGCAGGGAAAAGCGAACGCGCGAACAGGCCGCCCTTGAATGAGGACAGGTGCTTGCGAACGGTATTCAGTTCATGGATCGAAGCGCCGCATGCTAGCAAAAGCCGAGTCACTGCGGATTTGTCTTCAGGAGAAATGCCGTCAGCCGGACAGCTCACAAGCGCGCTGCCACCGCCGGAAATGAGCACAACCATCAGCACCCTGCTGCCGCGCTTCTGCCACTCCGAGGCACGGTGAGCAAGCGAATTGAGTTCCTTGCCCGCAGCAACCGAGCGGCTGTCGGGAACCGGGTGCCCTGCTTCCATGACCCGGACCGAGCGCGCGGCCAATAGATCCCTTGCCCAGGGCTCGACTGCCATGCCGCTGCCCTCTGGAGCCTTCGTCACCACCACGCCTTCTGAAATCCTATCTTCCAGAAGTGACACAAGATGCACAGCCATGGGAACCGATGCCTTGCCGAATGCGGCAAGCAGAATCCGTTCGTACTGCTCCAGGTCGTAGTAGCGGCTTGTCTTGCCATCGTATGCCTTCAGAACTCTTCCATCATAGGATAGAGCCCATGAAAGCAGGCGGTCCGGGATCACCCGATCAACACCCGCCATGAATATCGCTTTTGCATCGGCTCGCAGATCCATGATGCTCACCTCCAAAATAAAAAGACTACATCAACGCTCTTCTACAGGCAAGCCAATCATTGCACAAGCCGGATCTCCAATCGAACCGGCAGATGATCGGAAAATCCCTCGCGCCCATTCCATTCCAGAGGAAGGCCCTGCGCATCCATAAGTCTGGTGTCCGATGCGACCGCAAAACCGGCATATTCCAGCCCCCGCCGGTCGGCGAGCGCCTTATTCAGCAGAAACCCGTCGAACTGCTCGCGCATAGTTCGATAGGCAATGCTGAACCCACCTGGCAATTCGCTCCAGGGGCTGTAGAGCACGACCCGCGAGATGCCACTGGCACCAGTGCTGCCAGCAGCGGTGCTGCCATCGCCGGAAGTGTCCGTATTGCATGTGCTCTCTGCGTCCCCTTCCGCCTCTTCAAAGCCCTCGGCGACAAAGAGAGGCTCGCCTTCCGCAGATGCAGGAGGAATGTCGATATGCGCAGGCATGAGCGCCGTCGGGTATTTCCGCCCGATCCTCAGATATTCATCGGGCGATTCGTTGAAATCTCCGCACACAACCACTGGCAGGCCAGGCCGCTCCTTTGACAGCTGGCGCACCCGCCGTGCCACCAGCGCTGCCGCTGCCCGCCTTGCCGTTTCAGTCTGCTCCGCCCCCTCCCTTTTGGATTTCCAGTGGCAGACAAGCACCATCAGCCTGCCTGCATCGTCCTTCAGCCCCGTATCGAACTCGACTTCGAGAATGTCCCTCAATGGCCCGAAGCCCCATGCATCCATGATCGAATGTGTATGGACCGCGGCAATAGGCAGTCTCGAAAGTACCGCTGAATGGATTTCTGCCGCTTCCGGCCCGCCCATCGCCCAGTACCGATAGCCCTCCTTGCGGAATTTTGCAGCGAGGTCTGCGAGTACCTTTTCGTTTTCGACTTCCTGCAGGCAGAGAATGTCCGCCCCTCTCGATCCGCTCCCCTGCACGGCAGCCCGAATGGCCGTCACCGTGTTGTCGAGACGCCGCGCATAGAGATCGGCATTCCACTTGCCTTTCGAAGGCCTGAATTCGGGATACTCTCTGCCGCTTTCTTCAGCATCGAAGAGATTGTGGACATTGTAGGAAACAATGACAATCTCCCGGGAAGCTCCCAAGGTTCCCAGAGAACAGCGGCAGCCGACACAGAGCGTCGCTATGGACCATATCAAAAGAAAAACCGGACGCATGATTCCCCCTCTCAAAGAGAGAACGCGCCCGGCTCGCGGTTCGCTTCAGTTCAAATCGTTTTTTGAGGTTACAACCTTGCTGATAAGGCCGTATTGAACCGCCTCGGCCGCATTCATCCAGAAATCGCGGTCAGTGTCCCTGGTGATCTTCTCTAGCGGCTGGCCGGTCGCTTCGGCGATGATCTCGTTGATGCGCGCTCTAGTCTTTTCGAGCTCGCGCGCGTGGATCTCTATTTCAGTCGCGACGCCGTTCATGCCGGACAGGGGCTGATGAATCAAATAGGATGAGTTAGGCAGTCCGAAGCGGCGTTCCTTCGGAGCGGCCAGAAGGATGAGGGCTGCCGCCGACGCGACAAGGCCGATCCCGACGATGCGCACCGGTGCATTGATAAAGCGGATGACGTCGAAAATGGAAAAGCCGGCGTACACATCTCCACCGGGAGAATCGATGAGAAGCGTGATGGGTTCGTCGGACATGCTGTCGAGAAGGAGAAGCTGGCGCACTACTTTCTCCGAAAGCTCCTTTTCGACTTCTCCTACGAGGAGCACGGTGCGGGTCTTGAGAAAACGTTCGCTCATGGGCTCGTCGGTCTTTCGCGCTTCAGCCTCGGCTGGCTGTGATTCATTCAGTCTCATGTCAAAAGGCTCCTTGTGTGTCTGCAAAGAAAGGTCTTTTCCTCAATGGATAACAGGATGAATAGTATCGATTTCCCCAGGCTGCGGCAACATGCACCTGGTGTCACGAAGCTTGCATATGGAATGCATGACTGCTCGATCAGCAGTTGCCGTATTGTTATAAATATAGTAAACTCTATATGTATTCAATCTTGAATTGTTAGAAGAGGAAGCCGCAATGGTGCATAGGCAAAAAATGATTCCGAGAGCCATCCGCTCCGGGCACAAGCCCGTTTCAGGCCGCTCTGCTCTCTCGCTTTCATCGCTGTTTCTGTTGAGCGCATTGATTCTCTTTGCTCATCCCCAGGCGCTCGAAGCAGCGGAATCGCGCCCCTGGTACGCGCCCAGGCTCGAAGCGCTTGGATTCTATGTATTCGACAAGCCCTTTTCCCAGCCGAATTTCGCAGTCACCTCGCTGACTGGCAGCCTTGTCCCGCGCACTTCGACAAAGGGAAACATCACTCTGCTCAATTTCTGGGCCACCTGGTGTCCGCCCTGCAAGCGCGAAATTCCCACCATTCAGAAACTGCATGAAACCATGAAGGGGGACAAATTCCAGATCATGGCCATTTCGCTCGGCGAACCGCTGAGTACGGTGAAGCCCTTTGTGGAGCAGAACAAGATAAGTTTCCCCGTCTATCTCGATCCGAAAAACCAGCTTTCGGCAACCTATGCGTCGCGCGGCATTCCCACCACCTACATTCTGGACAAGAATGGCGATTTTATTGCTGGAATCATCGGGGCCTTCGAGTATGATAATCCCGAATTTGTCAAGATCATGAAGGAACTTGCACAAAAATGAACCAGCCCGGCCTTTTGGCTTCGTTTGCTGCAGGACTTGTGTCGTTCATTTCTCCCTGCGTCCTGCCTCTTCTGCCTGCCTATCTTTCCATGCTTTCAGGGCTGGCGATCAAGGACCTGGCGGCTGGTGGTGCTGGCAGAAGCGCTGGCAGCGGTGCTGCCGGCGCTGCTAGCAACCCTGATGGTGCAGGCACGGCTGGCAGCATGGTGCGCGGCCCCGATTCCGCTGCAGCGCGCGACAGCCGCAGGCGCCTTGTGCGCGCAAGCATGGCGTTCTCGGCAGGCTTCACCCTCACCTTCACCATGCTCGGCATTCTCTTCTCCGGGGGCATGGCCTTCGCTGGTGCCGGTTTTTCTCAGACCTTCGGCAAGATCGCCGGCATTATCGTCATGCTGCTCGGTCTCAACCTCATTTTCGACTTCATTTCATTTCTCAACAGCGATGTAAGACTCCTCCAGCTCTTTTCAGGAAGCCGGAATGCCGAAGGCACAGGCTCCTGGCGCAGGCGGGGCTCGATGCTCAACGCCTTCCTCATGGGACTTGCGTTTGCCGCCGGCTGGTCGCCTTGTATCGGGCCCATTCTCGCGTCGGTACTGCTCATGGCAGCAAGAAACGCCGACATCGGGCGCGCCGCCCTGCTCCTTGCAGGCTATTCGGCGGGCTTCGCTGTCCCCTTCATTTTGAGCGCATTATTCTTCGGGCGTCTGTCCCCTCTGCTCAATGTGCTGAAAAAGCATGGCAATGCGGTACGGATCGTCTCGGGCGTTTTTCTGCTCCTGTTCGGATTGGTCATGTTCCTGGGCTCGGTTTCGCGAATTTCGGCTCTGGCGGCACAGGCCGGCGCAGGTCTGATCAATTTCAGGCAGACTTCTCCCCTTGCGGCCCGGCTTGCAGGATCGGTGCTCTGGCTTGTGCTGAGTATTCCTGCCCTGCGGGCTTTCTATCGCGCACGCAGAGGCGCTGCCGCTGCAAATACCAGGGCGGAAAGAAAGCCCCGCCCCCAGGAGGTCTTCCTGATCATGGGCGGTCTCGGGCTTCTGCTTGTGATTCTGGAAGCGGCAGGACAATTCAGCATCATTCAGGCAGTAGGCACCTGGCTCACCTTCAGCGGGATCTAGCGCGGACGGGGGGGCAGTGGTCGGCGGACTGCAGAAAAGAGCAAGGCCTTTCAACGGCTCCCGGAGGGTTTCGCGGAAGCGGAAAGCGCCCTCCTGAGCCGTTCTGCCCATACTACCGCCATGGCGAGGACAAGGCGCGGCACCACGAGCCAGAAAAGCGGCAGGGAAAGCGCGGAATACAGCACAGTATCCTCGAAGAGCGAATGGCAGATCGCTGCATGGTGATTGAAAAGGTCCCCATCCTCAGGCGACATTCTTCCTTCTTCGTATGCGGACCTGATGACCCCAGCGCCATAGGAATACCCGACAATATTGATAACAATCCACAGGAATGCCATCGATGCCTTGAGGCCGAACAGGTACATGAGCCAGCCGAGCCAGCGCGACAGCCATTTCATGATGTTCATTCGTTCCAGAAGGCTCTGCGCCAGCATGAGCATAAAAAGATAGAACACGATTCTGCCGACCAGTTTTAAGGTAGAGAGAGCCCATCCTGCCAGCATGGGCCAGAAGTCCAGGCGGACGGAATGGATGGAGGCGAACAGGGGCACTTTCGCGAACGATGCGGGCAGAAGCAGATTGAGCACAAATCCTCCGGCAATCGCGGTGCCGATGCGCAGGAGGGTCATTTTGAGTGCTGACGAGCCGATCGATTTCATGACGGCGGACTCGACCGGAAGGTTGTGGGAAGTGAGGCACATGAGGGCGAGGATGGTCGCATCTCTCAGGCTGAGAGAAAGCGTGCTCATTACCGCGATCGACGAATAGTTGTTCAGCAATGCTCCGGAAAGATAGACGAGCGCGGCCTCGCCGGGAAGCCCGAGCAGATGCATGAGGGGGCGCAGCACTATGGCGATGCGCTCGAGAAGTCCCGACCAGCCCAGCAGGGCAACAGCCAGGCTTACCGGCACCATGATTCTTATGAGAAACCATGCGGTCTCAAGCGTACGGCGCAGGGTTTTCCGCGCAATTTCAAGGACAATGTCGAATGCGCCTGCCCCGCCTGCTTCTGCCCGCCTGCTCATCGGCTCTCCCTGTCCAGAATGCGCGAGATAAAGCCGGCGAACGCCTTGTCGCCCGCCAGGGCAGGCAGATCGACAGGCATGCGGTAGGTCCAGTTGGTTTCGGACTGCGTTCCCGGCACATTGATGCGCTCCTGCCGCGGGTCGGCCGCACGGAAGGTTTCGTGGCATGCCAGGATGTCCTGCACCGGAAACACGGCAGTTATCGAGGAAGCCAGCGCTGCGGCCCTGACAAATACTGCCGCTCCCTGCGGACCGAGCGACGCTGGCGCCTCCATGGGGCAGGAAGCGAGCAAAGAGGCGAGGAGGGGATCTCGTTCCGCCATCGTGCCGAAAAGGCTCCAGAGTGCGGAGCGGTCGGCTTCTTCCTCCCACCACTGGCGCAAACTGGTCGAATCGTGGACCGAGGTACAGACAACCGAGTACGGCCGATACGCATCGAGCGGCACATGAGGACTTCCCGGCCTTTCCCAGTACCGCTCCCAGCGCACTACGCTCAGCCCGGGTATGGCCATCTCCTTCAGCACCTTGGGAACACAGGGAGGAACGGCTCCAAGATCTTCGGCAAAGGGCTGCATGCCGGTAATGGATTTCAGCATGCCGAGGATCTTCCTCCCCTGCAATTCCCATGTTTCCATGGACATGGCATCCATCCGGGAATGAGTCTTCTCGAAATAGGCCTGCTCTTCCGCACTGAGGCTGTGCCAGGCGGTCGTCTCCCTGAATACCCACTGGAATACGAAGTGGTCGGGCTCTGCCTCATACAGCATGCGGTCTGCCCACCACTCGCCCAGCGCTGATGCATATCCGGCAAAGGCGGCATCGGCGTTCCCGCAGCGCCGTGCCGCGTCCCACACGGCTGCATAGATATCGGCTGTACCCCTGATCCCTGGATCAAACAAAAAGAGCGCTTCATTCCCTATGCGCTTGAACAGCCGCGCTCTGAGACCCGCAAGCTCCTGCCCGCAGCACTCGGCAAGCGCAGGTCCGCCCTCCGCCAGAGCTGCATCCACAAGTCGGCGTTCCGCTTCTTCGATGCGTGCCTGCGGCACATGTGGCCTGGTAATCCAGGTGATTCGATCCGGCGAAAAGCCGTCGGCTTCGAGCTGGGAACGAAGAATGCGTTCGGCCGGCACATAGGCACCGAGAAATGCATCGTGTTCGTGGGCGCTGATGCTCCATATGCGGAAAAACCCAAGGACATGGTCGAGCCTGTAGGCAGTATAGTAGCGCTCTGCAACGAAAAGCCGCTCTTTCCAGAAGGCATATTCTTCGCGCTCGAGGGCGTCCCAGTCATAGAGCGGAAAACCCCAGTTCTGCCCCCGCGGCGAGTACATGTCCGGCGGTGCTCCCGCCTGCCGGTCCAGGTTGAATATCTGGCGCCGGTACCAGACATCGGCCGAATCCTTCGCAAGGAGAATAGGGATATCCCCCATGATGTCGATGCCATAGCCGGTCACAGTGCGGGCCGCCCGTCCAAGCTGTTCCTCTGCGAGGACCTGCAGCCAGAGCCAGAACCGCGCTTCTTCGCCAATCGAAGCATCGTTCCAGAGCCCTTCGATATCTTCCGGCCCAGGATCGCGCATGCGCGGCCAATCCCACCATGGGGCGCCTCCGAAGCTGTGCTTGAGCGCAATGAAACATGCATAGGGTTTGGCCCATGACTCGCGCTCGGCATATGCTTCCGCGAGTGCGATGCAAGGGCGCTCTGCGGAACCTCCGCCCGCATTCTTCTCTGCATCCCATACAGCCCTCAGCGCCTTGATTTTTGCATCGAGTACCTCCAGGTAGGCGACCCTCTCTCTGCCGCCCCATTGCACCCCGATGTCCCTGTCAGCTTTCACAAGAGCATCCACGAGAGCCGGATCGAGCGGCCTTCCCAGACGCTGCATCGAGGTGCCTGCTTCCTTAAGGGAAATATGGATGGGGTGGAGGGCACATGCACTCAGCGCTGAATAGGGTGATGTGCCGGTACCGGTATCATTGAGAGGCAAAAGCTGGATCAGCGACAGGCCCCATTGCCGAGCCAGTGCCCCCAGGACTGCAAGGTCCGGATACTCCCCGCATGCAGACTCAGGAGAGCCCCGCAATGCGAGCAGGGGTACTGCAAGCCCCGATATTCTGCGCGATGAATTGATGAAGTTCATTTCGATCCTCCCAAGGACGTTGCCTGGCTCCAGAGCATTCTGATCGTTTCCTTCAATGTTCCGACCGCGCTCCAGCTCCTGGAGGCGCTTTCCTCCCCGGGCAGAACCGCCCCTGGTCCGACCATTCTGCCGAATCCTAGCTGAATCGCCGTGCGTGCCCTCCGCTCCATCGACCCGACTGGCCGCACCTCGCCCGCAAGCGACAGCTCACCTGCAAGCGCCGCGTCTTTGGGCAGAGGCTGTCCCGTACGTGCAGAATAGAGCGCACATGCAAGCGGCAGATCGACCGCAGGTTCGGTCAGGCGCAATCCGCCTGCTACGTTCACGTACAGCTCCTGACTTGAAAAATCGAGCTTTGTCTGTTTCTCGAGTACTGCTGCCACGCGGGACACTCTCAAAGGATCGATGCGGTCCGAATAGACGCGCATCACTCCGGACTTCGAGGGAATCGCCAGCGCCTGCACCTCTGCCGGCAGAATGCGCGAACCTTCGTGCATCATTGCAATGGCAATGCCGGCAGGAAGTTGGCCTTCTCTTCGCACCATGAAAATGCCCGAAGGATCCGGAAGCTCGGTCAGCCCTTTTGCTCCCATGACGAAAAACCCGAGTTCATCCGCCGAGCCGAAGCGGTTCTTGCTGGTCCTCACTACCCTGAGCGCCTGTTCAGCCTGCTCGATGCTGAGCACGGCATCGACAAGGTGCTCGGCCGCCTTGGGACCGGCAATGAGGCCGTCCTTGGTCACATGCGCCACCAGCACGACGATCGAATCGTGGCTCTTTGCCCATTCGACCAGCTCCTGCGTGCAGTACTTTACCTGGTTTGGAGTACCGGGAACCATGCCGGCCTCTGGCGAATGTATGGTCTGGATCGAATCGACTACGGTAATGACGGGATGGACCGAATCCATGACCGAAAGGCATGCGTGCAGGTCGTTACTGCAGAAGACTTCGACATGTCTGGCAAGAGTGGCTGTCCGTTCGGCCCGCATGCGAATCTGGGCTGCGGATTCTTCTCCGGAAACATAGAGAGCCTTGCCCTTTGCCTGAAGCTTCGCGCAGGTCTGCAGCAGCAGAGTACTCTTTCCGATACCGGGCTCACCTCCCAGCAGAATGGCCGAACCCCGCATGAACCCCCCGCCCAGCACCCTGTCCAGCTCGGAAATGCCCGACAGGACCCGGGTTCCGAGCGCCGGGTCTATCGATTCGAGCGGAACCGGGAAAGCGGTATTGTCTTTTTCTAAACGGCCCGAGGTTCTGGCCTCGACCAGGGTATTCCACTGCCCGCATTCCGGACAGCGCCCCAGCCACTTGGGCTCTTCGTGCCCGCAGGCCGAACAGCGATAGACGATCGATGGCTTTTTCATGTGATTGGTATGGTAACCGAGCTGCGGCGCGGGTTCAAGAGCGCGGTATTGCGCCGCGCTCGAACGATGCTATATCCTACGACCTATGTTCGATATTGCCAATGAAAAAGATAGTGGCAAGAAAACGTATATGATAATCCTGCTGAGCGTGTTCCTGATCCTGGCGAGCTGCGGCACAGCCCCGGGGGTGCGTTCATCGCTGAGCTCTGCGCAGAGTGCAAATGCCTCATCCTGGCTCGATTCGGTTCGCTGGTGGGACCAGGGGATTCAGGAGCCTGTCAGGGAGCTTGTCGAGGAAAGCTCTGATCAGATCGCAGCCCGCGTGCCCAAACGCAGTGATCCTAAAATCGTTGTACTTATGTACCACAATATCGTCTTTGGCCGCACCGGTGGCGAGTACAACCGTGACCTTTACAATTTCGAGCATGACCTCGTGTTTCTGAGAAACCGCACTCAGATAATCGGGCTTGATGAATTGCCGGACATCCAGGCAGGCAGAAAGAAGCTCGATACCGACGCCTCGATTATCACCTTCGACGACGGCGATCTTTCAATCTACGCGATCGTGTTTCCACTTTTGAAGAAATACGACATCAAAGCGGCATTTTTTGTGATTAGCGATTTCGTCGGAACCGTGGGCTATGTCAGCTGGGATCAGCTCAGGGAGATGTCGGCCTATCGCAATGCACGGGGGGAACAGCTTTTCTCCATAGGCTCGCACTCGCTCGACCACAGGCGCTTCGACGAACTGTCCGCTGATCAGATAGCCAGAGAACTTTCTGAATCGAAAAAGGCAATCGAGACGAGGATTGGCGCCCCGGTACGCTTCTTTGCCCTTCCCTTCGGCGCTGGTGCAGGCAGGAAAGAAATCATCGATACTGCGAAAGGATATGGTTACTGGGGAATCAGAACGTCGACACCGGCTGTGATGAAGCCTGAAACCATCGACCTGTTCAATATTCCCGCGGTATATGTGAGCAACGAATCCACAGACAGCCTGAGACAGCTGGTTTATGCAAATCTGCTCGGCAGGTAGGGGTATGCCTGCTTCTTGCCACCCACGCGCCTCTCCCTATACAGTACATCCATGACAGCCATCATCCTCAAACCTCGGGAAGATATCCGAATCCGGCGCGGCCACCCGTGGATTTACGACAATGAAATCGCACGGGTCGAAGGGGAGCCCTCCCCTGGCGCCGAAGTTGAAATCCGCGATGCGCGCGGGCTTCATGTCGGCTATGCCTTCTACAATCCACACTCGAAAATCCGCGCAAGGCTGTTCTCCCGCACTGCCAGGCTCGCCGATGAAGCCTTCTTTGTCCGTGCATTCGAAGCGGCCAGAGAATGGAGGCAGTTCTGCTTTGGGAAAGACGCCCTGGAACGGGGTATGAGCCTGAGGCTGGTCTACGGAGAAGCCGATTCCGTGCCCGGCCTGATTGTGGATGGCTTTGCCGGGGTGCCTGCAGTTCAAAAGGACGCCCAGCCTGGGCAGAAAGGGCTGTGGCTTTCGGTCCAGTTTCTGGGGCTTGGCGTGCATGTCCGAAAGCATAGCATCGTGCGCGCCCTCGCTCAGGTATTCAAGCCCGATGGCATCTTTGAGCGCTCCGATGCCCCGGTATGCGCACTCGAGGGATTGGAGCCAGCTGTCGGCGTTCTCTCGGGAGAAGTTCCCGACCGCATCATCATCGAGGAAAATGGAGCGCAATTCATGGTCGATCTCAAGGGAGGCCAGAAAACCGGCTGGTACCTCGACCAGCGGGCGAACAGGTCAGCTGCCGCACGCTTTGCCAATGGAGCCAGGGTACTGGACATGTTCTGCAACCAGGGAGGCTTTTCGATTCTGGCGGCAAAAGCAGGTGCCCGCTCGGTCCTGGCGGTGGACAGCGCTTCGGATGCGCTTGCACTTCTCAGGGACAATGCGCGCCTCAACGGGGTGGAAGACCGCATCACCACCGTCGAGGCAAACGGATTCGACTATCTGCATGACCTTGAAAAAATGGGCCAGCGCTTCGATCTTGTCATCCTCGATCCGCCTGCCTTTGCCAAAAACCGTGCCTCGATTCCAGGCGCGCGCCGTGGATACAAGGAACTGAACCTCCGTGCCATGCGCATCCTGGACCGAGGCGGGGTTCTGGTGACCCACTCATGTTCCCACTGGTTTTCGCCGGCGATGTTCGACGAGGTGATCGCGGAAGCGGCACTGGACAGCAACAGGCGCCTGCGGCTCATTGAAGAGCGCACACAGGACCTCGACCATCCCATTGTGGCCGGCTACGATGAATCGCGATATCTCAAATGCAGGATCGTGAGGGTACTGTAAAGCCCACTGCATTGCCTCATCAGTCACAGCGCCGAGCGGAGCAGGCTTGCTCGGCGCATTACTGCGCCGCGCTCTATCACAGCACCTTCACTTTCGAAACATTTTCCAGATACACACCGAAGAGGCGCGAAAGCTGTGCCGATTCGGCATAGTGCGTTCCCGCCCTGGCATTGAACCAGTCGATAAATGCCTTCATCTCTTCGGGCTTGCCTGAATGCAGGGCAGAAGCGAAGGCTGCACGGTACAGCCCCTTTTCGGCAAGCTCCATGGTGCCGAGCCTGCCGAACTCCTTTTTCGCCTTACCGTCGACAATGGCAGTATCGCCATCATAGCCGATGCAGAATATGAAATCCTCGCGTGCGATCATTGTCACTCCGAGTGTCAAACATAGCATGAAAAAGGGGAGCCGGCCAGACCAGGCCCGCTCCCCCTCGATTGCACTTGCTCAGCCCTGTTGCGTGCCCTCAGTCCATGGGTGAGAAGGAATCCTTGCTGGCGCCGCACATCGGGCATACCCAGTCTTCCGGGAGCTTTTCGAAGGGGGTCCCTGCCGGAATCTTGCCGTCGGGATCGCCTTCCGCTGGATCGTAGATGTAGCCGCACACATCGCATACATATTTCTTCATGCATGTCTCCTTGTATTGATCTCAGGCCTGCGCTTTCCACAGACCATGGAGATTGCAGTATTCGCGCGCAGAAACCTTTTCAGCCTTGACCGGGAAAAATGCCTTCGGCTCCTGGCCTGGCTTGAGGAAAGTCCGGTAGGAATCTCCGTCCGCAATCAGCTCAATCCACTCGATATAGTGCTTCTCTTCCATGGGATGCGGCACCGCACCGACCTTGACCCACCAGCCATCCGCCGTTTTCTCGAGCACCGGCACGTGCTTTTCCTTTGCGGCATCGACGGTGTTCTCGCTGATGAGCACCATTGGCTCGCCGCAGCATACGAGCTCGCCCTGGCCCGCATGCAGCACTTCGACGATATTGCCGCACTTGAGACATTTATAGATCTGTTTTACCTGTGTCATGACCATACCTCCTGCATATTACCAGTTTTCGCCCAGCAGTTCGAAATAGCCCTGCGGATGCGCGCAGGCGGGACAGACCTTGGGCGGCTCCGTGCCTTCGAATAGATAGCCGCAATTGAGGCAGCGCCAGACGACGGGTTTGTCTCTCTTGAATACACGGCCGGCATCGATGTTGGCCATGAAGCCCTCATAACGCCTGGCATGCTGTTTTTCGGCAACGGCGATCGCCTCGAATACCGCGGCGATGGCATCGAAGCCCTCTTCGCGCGCGACTTTGGCAAATTCGGGATACATGGTCTGCCATTCATAGTTCTCGCCGCCTGCCGCTTCTGCAAGATTCTCCCTTGTCGTTCCGATGACGCCGGCAGGGAATTCAGCCGAAATCTTTGCCATGCCCCCTTCGAGGAACTTGAACAGTCTCTTGGCATGCTCCTTTTCCTGATTGGCAGTCTCTTCGAACACCATCGAAATCTGGATATAGCCTTCCTCTTTTGCCTTGGAAGCAAAATAGGTATAGCGGTTGCGCGCCTGCGACTCGCCGGCAAACGCAGTAAGAAGATTCACTTCGGTTTTGCTGCCTTTCAGACTTTTCATCGCTACCTCCTTGTAGTTAAGTGTCCAGCGAAGCCGGACTCTTCGTACTTCATTATATTCGATGTCGCTAATGGAATGCAAATGCATTTGCACAATCGGTACGAAATTTGAATCCGAACCCGCTGTTTCGCGCGTCTAGCTTCCAGAGGAAGATCGACATGAACGAACATATCGTCTCGGAAAATACAGCAATCCAGCCGCTCCATGCGCGCAGTCAGCCCGATATCAGAGAACGCATCGATCGCTATGGAATCAGCGCAATTTCCACACAGGATCTGCTGGTCGCGATTCTCGGTACGGGGCTGCCGGGGCGTCCTGTACGCCTCGTAGCGCGGGAAGTGCTGGACCTCATCACGCATGGGCCTCAGCCGATCGAAACCAAACAGCTCATGGAAATCTCCGGCATGGGCAAGGCCAAGAGCTGTGCCATCGCAGCGGCAATCGAGCTCGGCAGGCGCCTCTTCTCCTATCGGGGCATACGAATCTCATCTCCCAAGGACATGTTTCCGCTTCTTCTGCCCTATGCAGACCACCGCCAGGAGCATTTCATCGTCGCCTCTCTGAACGGGGGGCACGAGATCAACATGCTGAGGGAAGTGACGAAGGGGCTCATCAACAGAACGATGATTCATCCGCGCGAGGTATTTGCCGATCCGATTACGGACCGCGCCTGTGCCATCATCGTGGCGCACAACCACCCGAGCGGCAACCTGGAGCCTTCTTCCGAAGACATCGAGATTACAGGGAGGTTGTGCAAGTCGGGGGATATACTGGGCATTCCGGTACTCGACCATCTTGTGTTCTGCGAGAATGGCTACTACAGCTTTGTCGAGCACCACCTCATTGCGCCATCGGACGGCAGGGCATGAACAGGACGGACAGCAGAGCCCTCGGCGGAGCCCGAGGCGCTCCGAGCGCCCTGGAATCGCCGGCGCCCGGGGTACTCCGAAGTCTTTGGACTCCCTGAGCGCCCAGGCTTCGGATTTCAGATGATGCCGTACTTTCTGCCGACCTTTTCGAAAATGTCGAGGGCGCGCTGGAGCTGTTCCTTCGTGTGAGTCGCCATGTACGAGGTACGGAGCAGAGCCATGTGCTCGGGTACCGCAGGACTGATCACAGGGTTGCAGTAGACTCCTTCATCGAAGAGATCCTTCCATACCCGGAAGCAGGTCTCATCCTCACCGATTATGACGGGAATGATAGGGGTCTGGGTGCCGCCGATATTGAAGCCGAGCTCGCGGAAGCCTTTCATCATGAAGTGCGCATTGTCCCAGAGCCGCTCGACGTGTTCAGGCTCGGTTTCCATTATCTCGAGCGCAGCCATGGCAGCCATGAGATTCGGCGCAGGCAGGGAGGCCGAGAAGATGAAGGAGCGCGCAGTATGCTTGATCCAGTTGATGACATCCCTGTCTCCGGCAACAAAGCCGCCGAGAGATGCAAAGCTCTTCGAGAAGGTGCCCATGATGAGGTCTACCTTGTCGGTCAGCCCGAAATGCCATGCGGTCCCGCGTCCGCCTCCGAGCACCCCCAGGGAATGTGCGTCATCGACATAGAGACGCGCTCCATAGCGACCGCAGATGTCGACAAGTTTCGGCAAATCCACAATGTCGCCGCCCATGGAGAACACCCCGTCTACCACCACGAGCACTCCCGACTCCTGAGGAATCTTCTGCAGTATTCGCTCGAGCTGATCCAGATCGGCATGGACATAACGCTTCATGTCACCCATGCCAAGACGGCAGCCATCGACAATCGAGGCGTGGTCCTCCTTGTCGATCACGACAACATCGTTCCTTCCGATAAGCGAGGAAATGGCGCCGAGATTTGTCTGCATGCCGGTTGAGAATACCAGCGCAGCATCTTTCCCCACAAAGGCAGCCAGCCTCTCTTCCAGTTCCTGATGAAGCTTGAGTGTGCCGTTGAGAAAGCGGCTTCCAGTACAGGACGGACCGTATTCTTCAAGCCCGCGGCGCGCCGCTTCTCTTACTTTTGGATGCATGGTCAGACCCAGATAGTTGTTGGATCCGATCATGATGAGCTTGCGGCCATGGAAGACCGCCTCGGTTCCTTCGAGCCCGTCCAGCGGCTGGAAATAGGGATAGATTCCTTTTTCCATCGCCTGCTTGTCGAGGTCGAAATCGAAACACTTTTGGAAAATGTCCATGCAAGGACCTCCGGGGTGCGCAGGGATGCAGTCCTCTGCGCGGATCGATGCCATGCTGCGCATGACGAAGCGCACAGGTTGTATATCAAGACCAGTGCCGCTGGGATGAATTCTAATGGTTTGACAAAACGCGGTCAATTGTGCAATTGAGCGCTATATATTCCTCTTATTGGGTTTTCTGCGATTGAACATGGTCTTGAAGAAGCTGGTTATGTTCGTTTTCTTCTGTTCATGTTCTGCAGTCTGTGCGATACCCGCAAACCGGAACACATCGGATTCTTTTCCTGTCACGAGAACCACATCTCCAGGCTTGAAACGATATTGTATGTCCAAATCATGAAAAACCGCTTGTTCCCCCTGTGTTGCCAGCTCTGTCCCATACTTAACCGCAACCACATTTACCCGGCGAGTGCGCCTCAAGTCGGTTTCCACTACAGTTTTCCCCAGCAAATACTCTGGGATGATGACTTCGGCAAGCACCAGCTCGCCGCCAATGGGCATGAAATTGGTCAGAGAAGAAGAAAGCACCAGAGGAGCGATTCGCATGGCGGCTTCGCGATCCGCATTTACTACCCGATCGGCACCCAGCAGATGCAGCAGCTCTTCGTATTCTTCAGAACTCGAGTTGACGATAATCTGCGGGACCCCGAGTTTCTTCAAGCGATGCACCGCGAGAAGGCTCAATTCTCCCGGCCCCACGATATCGACAATCGCCACATCCACCGGTTCATGAAGAATCCGTTCGAAACTCTCCCCATCCCTCAGATTGATGGAATACGCTGCAGATACGAGCTCCTTGATATGTTCAATCCTGGTGGTGCTGTCGTCCAGCACCACAATCTGGTCGGTCACTTCCGCCACCCGTTCCAGCATCGATAGGGCAAAAGGTCCAAGCCCGATGAATGCAAACTGCTTCATAGACACCCCTTGTTGAACGTCTTCTGCATTGGCTCCGCCAGGCCTCTATATGAGGATATCAGCCTTGGGAAAGGCTGCAAACCGTTCCACTCCGTTTGCGGCAGAGGGAAGTGCCATGGCGAAAAGACCAACTCTCCCCATGAACATTCCAACAATCAACGCAAGCTTCGAAACACTGCCGAGATGCGGCGTAATGCCCATCGACAGGCCTACTGTTCCGAATGCCGATATGCTCTCGAACAATGCCTGTTCGGCACTCAGAATCGCACCTCGCCCGCGTTCGCTCAGCAGGACAACCGCTGTCACGACGATGATGATGAGCACTGCGCGGAACACGATTGCTGCTGCCTTGTAGATCGAATAGGGCGAAACTGATCTGTTGCCGTCGATGAGCGTATTCTGGCCTTCACGGAAACGCAAGGCAACCAGCACCAGCAGATAAAATGTCGTGGTCTTTATGCCTCCGCCCGTGGAGGCAGGTGAGGCTCCAATGAACATGAGCATCATCGAAAGCACGTGCGATGCGCCTGACATGTCGGCCTGGGGTACGGTGTCGAACCCTGCAGTCCTGGTGGTCACCGATTGAAAGAAGGACGCCATGATCCTGGAAGGGAGACTCATGCCCCTGAAAGCGTTGCTTGACTCGAAGATAAAATACAGAATGGCGCCCCCAAGGATGAGCCAAAGGCTTGTGCGAACCACGACCGACGAATGATATGACAAGTGGCGCTTTTTGCCTCGCATTACCCTCGAAATGTCCTGCAGGACGATGAAGCCCAGTCCCCCTGCGACAATGAGCAGCATGGTCGCCAGATTCATGGAAAGATTGTCGCGGAAGGCTTCCATTCCCCCGTGGATAGTCGAAAAGCCGGCATTGCAGAACGCCGATACGGCATGAAACAGCGCATCGAAAAGTGAGTAGCCTGCGTGTCTGAGCGCCGGCAGAACCGAAAGCATTCCTGCTATTTCGAAAATAAGGGTCCAGGCAACAATCCGCGAGATGACCGTTCGAGTGTGGTATTCCACCGTCGGAACGGTATAGTCGCCGGCGAATCCCCTGGTGAAAATCGAAATCCGCAGGCGGGGCATGAACAGATATATAGTAGAAAAACTGATTATCCCCAGGCCGCCTAGCTGGATGAGTATCATAATGACTGCCTGGCCAGCACGGGAGAAGGTTGTGGTATCGATGGTAGTCAGCCCTGTCACACAGACTGCGCTGGTGGCGGTGAACAGGGCATCGATAACGCGAATGCTTCCCTCCTGCATTACGAATGGTAGAGAAAGAATGAGCGTGCCGGCCAGGATGAGCCCGAAAAAATAGCCAACAAGAAGAATTGTATCCTTGCGGATAGCTGTGTGCCGATTATGCTTCATACCATGTGATCAAATCATATTCTTTTTCGCAAGTATGCTCAATCTCTTGCAAGCATGCAAAGCCTCTCCTATACTGGACTCGATGAAAGTTGCCATTCTCGGCGCAGGCCTTCTGGGTTCTCTGATTGCACGCGAGCTCATCACCGAAAACCGCGATGTTGTCATCATCGAAAGAAATCCGAATGTCGCAAGAACCATCGCAAACGATCTGGACTGCATCGTCGAAGAAGGTGATGGAGAACGCCTCGACACGCTCGCCTCCGCCGGTGTCGCGGAAGCTGACTGGTTCATCGCCTGTACCGGCAGCGATGAGACAAACATAGTCTCCTGCGGCATTGTTGCTGAGACATTCAAGAATGTAAGAACTATCGCCAGGACACGTAACCCTTATTTCGCTGCCTTCCGAAGTACTGGCAGACGCATACTAGGCGTAGATCATCTGCTCAACCCCGATGCCGAAACGGCAGAAGCGATTGCGCGCATCATCTATCGCGGCATGTCTCCCGAAATCATCGATGTCAAGGAAGCCGGTATCCAGATGCGCCGGATCGATTGCATTAAGGAATCCAGATTCCCTGGCCGTATTCTCTCTGAGGTTCGAGCTTCCATCGGTCCGGAATTTATGGTGCCTGCAGTACTCCGCCATGGCGAACTGATGATACCCTCTGGAGACTTCCTTTTTGAAAAGGATGATCGTGCCTACATCCTCGGCGAGCCATCGGCTCTTGACCGCTTGTTCGGTCCCTGCAGAAACACCATCCGGAAGTTCAAATCAATGGCCATATTCGGAGCAGAAGCACTGACTGGGCTATTGCTGCAGGAGCTGGGTATCGAGATGGTCAGCACCTCGTCGCATCCCAAGGCCCGCAACCGCCAGGTACTTTCATTGCTTGGCAACCCCAAAATCAAGGTTATTGATGGAAGAAAAGAATTTCTCAAGCCATTGTCGACCGTGTTCCCAGACATCGAACCAATAGAGCGCCAGCTGAGCGAAGAACACATCATTGAAGAAGAGAGCATTGGCAGCGCAGATATTGTGCTCTGCCTCACCTCCCATCAGACCATCAATATCCTGACTGCCCAGCTTGCCAAACAGAAAGGAGCGAAACGGGCCATGGCGCTTGTAACCAATGACCTCTACGCTCCCCTCCTCGATTCAATGCATATCGATATCATCATCAACGAAAAGACTGTCATGGCGGGAACGATTCTGGACAGGGTAAGGAAAGCCAAGATCCGCCGGCTGTACAGTTTTCCGCAGAATGAATTCGAACTGATAGAAATTCAGATTTCGCGCTCTTTCGAAAAGCTGGGCTGGAAGATAAGGGACCTCAATCTGCCCAAGGGTTTTCTCATCACTTTTGTCATCCATGAAGGCAGAACCATTGTTCCAACCGGAGACACCGAAATACACGAAAACGATCTGGTAGGGCTCATATTGAAAAAAGAAGAAATAGGCAGACTCGAGAACGTGTTCGGAGCCTGAAATGCACTGGAAATCGATATTCTGTCTGCTGTCTGTTATTCTACTCATCGTGTCGGGCTTTATTGCTTCCATTGCCATCTATTCATATGCAGTGCAAGAAGCATTCACGGTTACGCTCTCGCTGATCGCGGCTGCTGCAATCGGTGTGCTTTTCTTTGTGCTGATGAAGCTGCTATCGCGAAAAAACGAAAAACCGCTCCTCACGAACCGTGACGGCTTCATGTTTGTGACATTGAGCTGGGTATTCTCGTCGTTGTCAGGTGCCCTCCCTTATACGATCTCGGGAGCCATCCCTTCCTACATCGATGCTTTTTTCGAAACCATGTCTGGATTTACCACTACAGGAGCGAGCATCCTGACCAATATTGAAGCGGTTCCCAAATCGCTTCTGCTCTGGCGCGCGACGACACATTGGCTGGGTGGAATGGGGATCGTTGTCCTGCTGGTGGCCATTCTGCCTGCACTTGGATTCAGCGCACTGAGGGTTATCGAGGCAGAAGCACCAGGTCCCTCGGTCGACCGCATTACTCCCCACATTTCGAAAACCGCAAAAATGCTCTGGCTGATCTATCTAGGTCTGACGATCGCGGAAGTGATTCTTCTCATGCTCGGAGGAATGAGTCTGTACGATGCGGTATGCCATGCTTTTGCGACGATGGCTACCGGTGGATTCAGTCCGAAGAATGCGAGCGTGGCGCATTACGATTCAGGATACCTGCATTGGGTGGTTACCGTTTTCATGTTTCTGGCCGGCACGAATTTTACCTTGCACTACCGCGTGCTTGCTGGCAACTTCCGTTCGTTTTACAAGGATGTCGAATTCAAGACGTACGCGTTCATTTTTCTTGCCGCAACTCTCATCGTAAGCGCCAATCTGCTTGTTTCGGGTATGTACACAAAAGTAGAAGAATCGCTGCGGCATTCTTCTTTCCAGGTTGCTTCGATTCTAACCACAACAGGCTTTGCCACTGGCGATTTTGGACAGTGGCCGGCGGTGTCGCAGACAGTATTGTTTTTTCTAATGTTCATAGGGGGATGCGCAGGATCGACGGGGGGCGGTATCAAGGTGATACGCATTGTGGTGCTTCTGAAAATGGCATTCACGGAAATGCGGTATCTTTCAAATCCTCGGGGTGTTTTTGCCATATTCGTAAACGAAAAGCCGGTAAGAAAGAATGTGATTTACGATGTTGCGGCGCTGGTGTTTCTCTACTTCGCGTTTTTCTTCGTTTCGGTCGTTGTCATCAGTTTTACGGGCGTGGACATTTTGACCAACATCACGGCGGTCATTGCGAATCTGGGGAATATCGGGCCCGGGCTTGGGAAGGTGGGGCCGGCATTCAATTACGCGTTTTTCCCGTGGTGGGCCAAGCTGTGGCTGGCGTTTGCGATGCTGGTGGGTCGGCTTGAAGTGTATACGGTATTGATTCTTTTTTCGCGCAAGTTCTGGCGCTCTTTCTGAAAGGCGGGCAGAAGGGGGAGGCCTTCGGAGCCGGGCAAGGCACGTGATTGTGCAGTTCAGTGGATTTGACGGTGTACACGAACGGAGCGTCTGGCCCGGCGGCAGGAGTTTTGGCGTGCTGTCCTGTTTATGTAGCTGCCAGGCTGCAAAAAATAAAAAAACCTGGCGACGACCTACTCTCCCGCGGAATGCAGTACCATCGGCGTTGGAGGGCTTAACTTCCGTGTTCGGAATGGGAACGGGTGTGTCCCCTCCACAATAGTCACCAGGCTATTATTTGCTTCATCATGGACCGGTGCACAGGGCACCGATACCTGCGAGGGCGCAACAACCTCTGCGGTCATTGCCCGGGGAAGTCTGCAGAGTCTCTGTCCTTGCAAGAGTGAAGGATAATATGGTCAAGCCTCACGGCAGATTAGTACTGGTCGGCTCCACGCATTACTGCGCTTCCACCTCCAGCCTATCAACCAGGTAGTCTCCCTGGTGCCTTCAGGGGGGTTATACCCCCAGGGATGGTTCATCTTGAGGTGGGCTTCCCACTTAGATGCTTTCAGCGGTTATCCCTTCCGAACGTGGCTACCCAGCACTTACCGTTGGCACGATAACTGGTACACCAGAGGTTCGTCCACTTCGGTCCTCTCGTACTAAAAGCAGCTCCTCTCAACCATCCAACGCCCGTGGCAGATAGGGACCGAACTGTCTCGCGACGTTCTGAACCCAGCTCACGTACCGCTTTAATTGGCGAACAGCCAAACCCTTGGGACCTGCTCCAGCCCCAGGATGCGATGAGCCGACATCG
>Ga0209381_1000820_pt1 | contig 63503 bp, 50 predicted proteins | sample DewCreD2012metaG_FD_184111 | JGI IMG/M metagenome (GOLD analysis project Ga0209381, IMG submission 184111) | Hot spring sediment bacterial and archeal communities from British Columbia, Canada, to study Microbial Dark Matter (Phase II) - Dewar... ... | reverse complement strand
TCAGCGCCGCCACTTTCGTGATCGCCGCCGTCAAGGTCGTCTTCCCGTGGTCGATGTGCCCCATCGTCCCCACGTTCAGATGCGGCTTGCTCCTGTCGTATTTTTCCTTCGCCATGGATGAATCTCCTTTGCTATCCAAAAAGAAATTATTATTTCAAAATTTCCTGCGCGACCGATTGAGATACAGGCGCGTAGTGATCGAATTCCATACTGAAAACCCCGCGTCCTTGCGTAGCGGAACGAAGTTGAGTGGCATATCCAAACATTTCGCCGAGGGGGACCATGGCTCGAATAGCCTGCGCATTTCCCGGGCGGACTTCCATCCCCTGGATCAAGCCGCGTCGGCTGTTGAGCTGTCCCATTACGTCGCCAAGATATTCCTCAGGCACCACCACTTCCACTTTCATCATAGGCTCGAGCAAAATGGGATTTGCCTTTTGCACACCTTCTTTAAAGCCAATGGAAGCCGCCAGTTTAAAAGCCATTTCACTGGAGTCAACTTCGTGATACGAACCGTCAAACAGCGTGATTTTCAAGTCAACGACCGGGTATCCCGCCAAAACGCCGGTTTCACACGCTTCCCGAAAACCTTTTTCGATGGCAGGAATGTATTCTTTGGGTATGGCACCGCCGATAATTTTGTTTTCAAAGAGAATTCCACTGCCGCGTTCGCCTGGCTCCAGAGAAAAGACAACGTGACCGTATTGCCCCTTGCCGCCGGATTGTTTTGCGTACTTGTAGTTTACTTCTTTCACAGGCTTGGTAATGGATTCGCGATATGAAACACGCGGCGCGCCGACATTTGCCTGCACTTTGAATTCTCGCAGAAGACGGTCTACGATAATATCGAGATGCAATTCGCCCATGCCGGAAATAATGGTCTGACCTGTGTTTTCGTCAGAACGAACACGGAAGGTTGGATCCTCCTCCGCCAGTTTCCGGAGCGCCTCTCCCATTTTTTCCTGATCGCTCGTGCTTTTGGGTTCAATAGCAATCGAGATAACAGGTTCCGGAAAGGATATACTTTCGAGAACAAGGTTCTTGGTATCGCAAAGGGTATCGCCGGTAAAACTTTCTTTGAACCCAAGAACAGCGCCGATATCGCCCGCCCGAATTTCGGTAATATCTTCGCGCCGATCTGCGTGCATACGGATCAATCTGCCAATCCGTTCCTTTTTGCCTTTGGTGCTATTTTGAACAGTTTGCCCTTGACTCAAAACGCCAGAATACACTCGAATGTATGCCAGACGCCCGACATACGGATCAGTCACAATCTTGAAAACAAGGGCGCTCAAGGGCGCATCATCCTGTGCTGGCAATTCAAATGTGTTTTCCGGATTGCCAGGTTCTGACGCCTTGACAGACGGAATGTCTGCGGGGGAAGGCAGATAGTCCACAACCGCATCCAATAATATCTGAACGCCTTTATTTTTGAGCGAAGAACCACAAAAGACGGGCGCGGCTTTGTTCGCAATCACTCCTTTTCGAAGGGCGGATTTCAATTCTTCAACGCCGATCTCCTGAGCTTCCAGAAATTTCATGGTCAAATCATCGTCAAGCTCAGCGATCTTTTCGACCATCTTGGCACGGGCTTCCTGCGCTTGTTCTTTCAAGTCCGAAGGTATTTCGATCGCCTTGGGCTCTTTGCCAAGATCATCTTCCCAAATCCATGCCTGCATTGTGAGGAGGTCCACAACTCCTTTGAATGTGGCTTCAAAACCTATGGGGATTTGCATGGGAATCGGGTTGGCGCCAAGCCTGTCCACGATGGTGGCAATCGTCCGCTCGTAAGATGCGCCGACGCGGTCCATTTTGTTGACAAAACAAATTCGGGGGACCCCGTAACGATCCGCCTGGCGCCATACGGTTTCGGATTGAGGTTCAACACCCTGGACAGCATCAAAAACAACAACCCCGCCGTCAAGGACGCGTAGAGAGCGCTGCACCTCGGCGGTAAAATCAATGTGTCCAGGTGTGTCAATGATATTGATCTGATAACCCTTCCATTCCGCCGAAACAGCAGCAGACACAATGGTAATACCACGTTCTCGTTCCTGAACCATCCAGTCGGTAACTGTAGTGCCGTCATCCACAGAACCGATACGGTGGGTTTTGCCGGTATAGAACATGATACGCTCGGTCGTTGTCGTTTTCCCGGCGTCAATGTGGGCGATAATGCCTATATTTCGATATTTCTCAAGCGGATATGCGCGTGCCATTCTAGTGGAGATCCTGGTTGCTCAATAAACCTTAAACACGATAATGGGAAAAAGCGCGGTTTGCCTCAGCCATTTTATGAGTCTCGTCGCGCTTGCGGATGGCGGCGCCGGTTTCATTGGATGCGTCAATTAGCTCCGATGCCAGCTTGTCCGGGAATGATTTTCCAGACCGCTCACGGGTTGCCGACAATATCCAGCGAATGGCAAGCGTCAGACGACGATCAGCAGAAACTTCCATTGGAACCTGATAGGTGGCGCCACCCACACGACGAGGGCGCACCTCCATGACAGGTGAAACATTCTTCAACGCCGCATCGAATACTTCGATAGCGTTCTTGCCCGTACGTTCCGCAACCAGATCAAGGGCATCATATACCAACCTGGCGGCAAGACTTCGCTTCCCTTTTTTCAACACGTGTTGCATTAACGTTTGTAGGGTGACACTATTGTAACGAACGTCGGGATTCATTTCCCGTTTTTCTGGTTTCGCTCTACGCATTCTATTCCTTCTCCATTACACTACTTCGGGCGCTTTGCGCCATATTTCGATCGTCCCTGCTTGCGGTTTACCACGCCCGTGGTATCAAGCGAACCGCGCACAATGTGATAACGGACACCGGGAAGGTCTTTTACACGACCTCCGCGCACTAGCACTACCGAATGTTCCTGTAACTGATGTCCCTCGCCAGGAATGTAGGCGGTAACTTCGATGCCATTGGTCAGACGGACACGCGCAATTTTTCGCAATGCGGAATTTGGTTTTTTAGGCGTCATCGTACGCACCACCGTACATACCCCGCGTTTTTGGGGAGCGCCCTTTGCCTGACGCACACGGCGCTGTTTGAAAGAATTAAGCGTATATTGCAAGGCAGGAGCCTTGCTTTTTAACTTCTTGTTCTTACGTCCCTTGCGGACCATTTGATTGATCGTCGGCACGTTCAGCCTCCAGTTCCTATCTCATTGGTATTTAATGTGTATTCGCAAGAAATGAGGCCATCTAAAACGTACCGATGGCCTCATTCATAGTGCCATGCAATTTGAGCGGGGGTATAGCCGCTTTTTCTATTGGCAACGGGAGGGAATTTTATCACCTCGCGAGATTAGCGTCAAGATTACCGCTTGCCTACAAACTTCTCTCCGATGCCCAACAAGCCCGTATCCATTCTGGGCGGATGTTGTTTTTCCTCATCTTTACCAAATCTGACCACTTCACCGTTTTCATTTACCGCTTCCACAGCCAAACCAAGCGACTGCAACTCTTTGACCAGCACACGGAATGAAGCAGGGATGCTCGGTTCTTCGATTGGCTCACCTTTCACGATGGCTTCGTACGTGTTAACGCGTCCCTGCACATCATCGGACTTGACGGTGAGCATCTCCTGCAGCGTGTATGCGGCGCCATACGCCTCGAGCGCCCAAACTTCCATTTCGCCAAAACGTTGGCCCCCGAATTGGGCTTTGCCTCCCAAGGGTTGCTGGGTGACCAAACTATACGGACCTGTGGATCTGGCATGTACCTTGTCCTCGACAAGGTGATGCAACTTAAGAACGGTCATGACACCGATGGTGACGGGCTGATCATAGGGGATGCCCGTTTTTCCATCACGAAGGATCTGCTTACCGAGGGTGGGGATGGGATGACCGGTTGAATGCATGACCTCCTGGGCGACCTCCATCAGTCGCGACTCGGCAATTCGCGTTCCGTGCCCTTCGCTCTCGATCCACAAGCGCAGGCAGGCATTGATGGCGGCTTTGTCATATTCTTCGCGCTCGCGCGGATTGATTTCGTCGGGATAGAAAATTATATCCGGATCATAACCGCGATCACGGAGCCATTCGGATGCGGTGGACATGCGCGCATATTCAACATCTTTCAAATCATACGGATCATAGTCACGCTCGCCCAACCATTCAGCAAGGTACAAACTACGTACTTCATCGTCGTCCTGGATCGATTCGGGGTCATAGCCCTGTTCCTTGATCCACTCCCAGGCAGTGGCCGCACTTTCGCGCCACGCTTGATCCACAATCCAGGCGCGCGCCAGTTCCGCTTCAATCTCGTATTCGGACGCGCCATCGAAGACCGGCGTGACAGCCCGATAACCAAGTCGTTTTGCCGCCCAACCAAGATGGACCTCGAGCACCTGACCAATGTTCATACGTCCCGGAACGCCAAGAGGGTTAAGGATGATATCAACGGGCGTGCCATCTTCCAGGAACGGCATATCCTCCACAGGGACAACCTTCGAGACAACGCCCTTATTGCCATGTCGTCCCGCCATTTTGTCACCCGCCGTCAACTTTCGGCGTTGCGCCACAGAGACGCGCACCATCATATCCACACCGGCAGATAGATCCGAGTTCTCTTCGCGTGTGAACACTTTGACATCCACAACCTTCCCGCGTTCGCCATGCGGCATGCGCAGAGAAGTGTCCCTCACGTCGCGGGATTTTTCGCCGAAAATGGCGCGCAACAGGCGTTCCTCCGGCGTCAATTCCTTTTCCCCTTTGGGCGTAATCTTTCCGACCAAAATATCATTAGGACCTACCTCCGCGCCGATTCGAATAATACCGTTCTCATCGAGATCCTTGATCGCATCATCGCCGACGTTGGGAATATCGCGTGTAATTTCTTCAGGACCCAATTTGGTATCGCGGGCTTCCACTTCGTATTTTTCGATGTGCACCGAAGTAAAGCGATCCTCCTGCACCAGACGTTCCGAAATCAGGATGGCGTCCTCAAAATTACCGCCTTCCCAGGAAACGAACGCCACGACAACATTTTGCCCAAGGGCAAGTTGACCGTTATCGGTGGACGAAGAATCGGCAATGATATCGCCTTTCTTGATCACCTGCCCCTTGACCACCGCAGGGCGCTGATCAATGCAAGTGCTTTGATTGGAGCGCTGATATTTACGCAGAGGATAGGTGCGAACGCCGCCTCGTTCCTTGACCGTAATCGAGTTGCCAGTCACAGAAATGACCTCACCGTTCGCCTCCGCTACCACCACCTGACCCGAATCCAACGCGGCATGGTACTCCATCCCCGTGGAAACCAGCGGAATTTCGGGACGTACCAGTGGAACGGCTTGTGCCATCATATTCGAGCCCATCAAAGCGCGGTTCGCATCGTCATGTTCCAGAAACGGGATCAACGCCGCGCTGATACCGACAACCTGATGCGGCGCAACGTCCATATAATCAACCGCGTCCGGCGTGGAGAAGATGAAACCCGAGTGATACCGGGAAGAAACGCGCTCGCGAACGAATTCCCGATCCTCGGTCAGCGGAGCATTTGCCTGCGCAATCACATATTTATCCTCCGCATCAGCCGAAAGATAATCATATTGATCCGAAACGTACGGCTTGATGGCGACGGGTGCGCCGATTTTGGCAAGCTTCTTCGCCATTTTGGCGTCTATCTTTTCACCGGCTTTGAACAACACTTCTTCAGTCTTTGGGTCCACCACATTTTCGCGCAGAGTGCGACCCTCGAGACGCTCGTCGTCCGCATCCATGACCCGGAAAACCTTGCGATAAGGCGTCTCGATGAAACCGTATTCGTTGACGCGGGCAAAGGATGCCAGACGACCAATCAAACCGATGTTTGGACCTTCGGGCGTTTCGATGGGACAGATGCGGCCATAATGCGAGTGATGAACGTCGCGCACATCAAAGCCCGCGCGTTCGCGCCGCAAACCGCCCGGACCCAGCGCCGAGAGCGTGCGCTTGTGACGCAACTCAGCCAGGGGATTGGTTTGATCCATGAATTGCGACAATTGTGACGAACCGAAAAACTCACGCAGCGCCGCTACAACCGGACGAATGTTGACCAGCGTTACGGGAGACAGTTGCTCCTGATCGCGAATGGACATACGCTCCTTGATAACGCGTTCCATACGGCGGAGGCCGATACGCAATTTGTTCTGGATCAACTCCCCCACCGTTTTGACGCGGCGGTTTCCAAGATGGTCAATATCGTCTGGCGGTTCGACTCCATTGTTGATTTGAATCATCCGTCTGATAAGTCGAATCACATCGTTCTTGGTTACCGTACGGTGCGGAATGGGAATATCCAGATCGAGTTTTTGATTGAGCTTATAGCGACCCACGCGTTCAAGGTCGTAATGACGCTGGTCAAACAACTGCTCCTCAAGGAATTGTCTGGCGTTCTCGATGGTCGCGGGATCGCCAGGGCGCATCTTCTTGAAGAACTCAATCAAGGCCGCTTCGGCAATGGTCTGCCCGCCGCTCAAATCCCATTCGGGTTCCTGCTTAAAAGTTGAAGCAACGAACAAGCGCTCAGGATTGTTATCCACATCCTTGAACAGGGATAAGAGTTCTTCGTCTGAACCGGTCTTCAGCGGAGAGTCTTTCATCCCGTCATCCACAGCCGCCAATGCGCGCAAAAAAACCGTAATCGGAACGGTTCGTTTGCGGTTGAATTTCAGGATGATGTAATCGGATTTGCGGGTTTCGAACTCCATCCAGGCCCCGCGATCGGGGATCAGTTTGGACATGGCAAGCAGGCGTCCCGTCGCGCGATCCGTCGGGGCTTCGAAGTACACACCGGGTGAACGGATCAACTGCGAGACGACGACGCGCTCCGTCCCGTTGATGATGAATGTTCCCTTGTCGGTCATTTCGGGAAAGTCGCCCAGGAAAATATCCTGCTTGATGGGTTCCGGCACATCGGACCCCGCCAGCAAAACAGAGACGTACAATGGACTGGCATAGGTCAAGTCGCGTTCCACACATTCTTCGATCGTGTGTTTCGGTTCGCCAAACCAATACTTCAATCCCCATTGTTTCGCTTCGGGTCCGCGACCAGGGAAATACAATTTCATTCCCTTGTTATAGGATTCGATGGGCGACACTTCATGGAACAGATCGCCAAGCCCTTCTTTCTTGAGGCGCTCGAAAGAATCCAGCTGAACTTCGATTAGATTGGGTAGGTGGATGTTGACGGGGATACGCGCATAGCTCTTTTTCGGCAAAGTAGAAGACATTCGGTTCACTCCTGACCTTGGGTATGTGCGCCGTTACGAATTACCTTTTCCCATCCCGAGACTTAGTGCTTGCCAGGTAACAGATGCAATTCAAGTTTCGGCGATCTTGCAGGAACGGTAAACACACGAAGCCATCCCGCTGGTTTGGCGGGATAGCGAAGGGTAATTATATATGAGGGGCTAGATATACGCAAGGTATTTTTGCTTTGAATTTTGCTCCTTTCCCTAATGCCTTGCACAACAGGATTCTACCATAACACTGCGTTAACGCAACAAAGTGCGACAAATGGGGTTTTGACTGATAGAATCGCCAAAACTCTTCCCGGAGGAAACAATGACAGCACCGCAGGCAAGCGTCAACGATCGAAAAGAGATTTTCGGCTGGGCAATGTATGACTGGGCGAACTCCGCCTTCAGCACCACAGTGGGAACGGTATTTTTAGGTCCATATGTTGCTAGTCTTGCAAGAGGAGTAGCTGCTGCGGCAGACTCGAAAACCGTATCGTTGTTTGGCATCCCCGTTGCCCCTGACTCCGTAATTCCATTTGCGATTGCATTTTCGGTGGTGTTTCAGGCAGGATTTCTTCCTATCCTCGGCGCGATCGCAGATTACTCCCACCGCCGCAAACAATTACTTCAACTCTTTGCCGCAATCGGTGGGATAACGACAACGGCAATGTTTTTTATTACACCCAGCACATGGTGGCTGGGACCGTTGCTTTTCATTATTGCGAATCTTGCTTTTGGCTCGGCGATCGTGTTTTATAACGCCTACCTGCCAGACATTGCGAGCGAAGAAGAGCGTAACCGCGTTTCATCCTATGGCTGGGCAATGGGCTATCTTGGCGGCGGCATCCTGCTTGCTTTGAATTTAGCCTTATATACCCTGCGAGGCACCCTCGGTATACCGGACGATATCGCCGTTCGTATCAACCTAGCTTCTGCAGGTTTGTGGTGGCTGGGTTTTTCAACCGTCACATGGAAAAGACTTCGCTCACGTCACGCGGCGCGAACCATGCCAGAAGGCGAAAACATTTTCAGCATCGCCTTCAAACAGCTTTCCGAAACAATGGAAACTCCTGCAAGGACAATTGCCATTCTCCTACTCTCCCCTGTGGTCATCTTTATTTGGGCACCGCTGGTAGCACCGTTCGTCCTGCAGTTGTTGACCGTCCAGGAATGGTCAACAGACCTGGCAATCTTGCCGGTTCTGGTCCCTCCAATGGTGGGACCGGTAATCATGTTGATTATATTCCTTCGCCGCAAAGCGCGGACATTGCCGGAAACTTCAAAATATTTAACCGCATATTTAATTTACAACGACGGCATTCAAACCGTAATCGCAGTTGCTTCCACTTTTGCAGCCGCACCGCTGCTCGCCGGTGGACTTGAACTTTCACAAGACATCCTAATCGCAGTAATCCTTTGGATTCAATTCGTCGCTTTTGGAGGAGCCCTTTTCTGGGGTAAACTCGCCAAATGGATCGGGGCAAAACAAGCGATCATCGTCAGCCTCGTTATATGGTCAGCGGTTGTGATTTATGCCTACGGCGGTATGAAAGGCGATACACGAACAATCGAGTTCATAGTTTTAGGCACATTTATAGCGATTGTACTTGGAGGCTCTCAAGCCATCAGCCGCGGCTTGTTCGCGCAGATGATCCCTAAAAGCAAAGAGGCTGAATTTTTCTCGATCTACGAGATTAGCGAGCGCGGAACATCCTGGCTTGGTCCAATGATCTTTGGTCTTGCCAATCAGATATTTGGAAATCTTAGGATTGCCATCCTTGCTTTGATATTCTTCTTTGTCGTGGGATTAATCCTTCTTCCTTTTGTAAACGATAAAAAAGCAATAGAGGATGTCAAGAAGGTCGATGCTGCGAACTCATAAAGAAGAAGACCGAGGCTCATCACCTCGGTCTTCTTCTTTTTTATAGTGATTCGAAAAACCTGCTCACCTTCTCCATCGCCCGTTCAATGACCTCCATGGATGTGGCGTAGCACAGGCGGATATACCCGCTTCCGCCGGGACCGAAATCCGATCCCGCCAAAACAGCCACTCCCTCCTCTTCGAGCAATCGCAATTGGATCTCCCGTTCCGAGATGCCAAACGATTTGACATTCGGGAAGACGTAAAACGCGCCCTGCGGCTTCTGCGCGTGAACTCCGGGAATCGCGTTGACCAACTCCACCAGACGATCACGTCGCTTTTGGTACTCGGTCACCATTTCCTGGACAAAATCCTGCGGACCGGTCAAGGCTTCCATGCCGGCATATTGCGTGAACTCCGCCGTGGACCCGGTCGAGTGCGTGACCAGCAGTTCGAGTCGCTCGGCTAGTTTAGGAGGCGCGATCACGTAGCCCAGCCGCCAGCCGGTCATGGAAAAGGTCTTCGAGAAGCCGTCGGCTATGATGGTGCGGTCAAGCATCCCGTCGAGTGAAGCGATGCTCGGGGCGGAGCCCATTCCGTCGTAGACGAGTCGCGTGTAGATCTCGTCCGCCAGGATCCAGGCGTTGTGTTTCTGCGCCTTCTCGGCGATGTGTTTCAAGTCGTCGAGCGGAATGACGCCGCCGGTTGGATTGGCGGGCGAGTTCAGGATGATGAGTTTGGTCCTGTCGGAAATCTTGCGGTCGAAGACATCCAGATCGAAGGAGAATTGATTTTCCTCCTCGAGCGGAATTGGAACCCCAACCCCGCCCGCGACGCCGATCATCGCAGAGTAGGTGGGAAAGCCCGGGTCGGGATAGATGACCTCGTCGCCCGGCTCGACCAGTGCCAGCGTGGGAAAGAACAAGCCAACTTTCGAGCCGGGACCCACAACAACCATATCCGGCGTAATTTTGACATTGCGCTGTCTGCCCGCAAACTCCGCAATCAACCCACGGAATCGCGCCAAACCGGCAGGCGGTGTGTAGCGCGTGCGGTTCTCGCGGATCGCTTGCATGCCCTTTGCCTTGACATGCTCCGGCGTGAAGAAATCGGGCTGACCCAGTTCGAGGTGCAAAATCTCACGTCCCTGACGTTCCAATTCCTGTGCGCGCGCCAATACGGCATACGCGCCTTCGGCTTCGAGGCGGGAAACACGACTGGAGAAGTTCATGCTTTACAACTTCGGCAACACAATGGACTGTTGTTTCTGGTATTTCCCCTTCTTGTCCGCGTAGGAGATTTCGCACTCCTCATCCGCTTCGAAGAAAAGGACTTGCGCCAGCCCCTCGTTGGCGTAGATCTTGGCAGGGAGCGGCGTGGTGTTCGAGATTTCGAGCGTCACAAAGCCTTCCCACTCCGGCTCGAACGGCGTGACGTTGACGATGATGCCGCAGCGTGCATACGTGGACTTGCCGAGGCAGACCGTCAACACCTTGCGCGGGATGCGGAAGTATTCGACCGTCCGCGCCAGGGCAAACGAGTTGGGTGGGATGATGCACACATCGCCGATGTAATCCACCATGGATTTGGTGTCGAAGTTCTTCGGATCCACTGTGGCGGAAAAGACGTTGGTAAAAATCTTGAACTCGTCCGCCACGCGGACGTCGTATCCGTAGGAGGAAACACCGTAGGATACAACTCCATCACGGACTTGTTTCTCTTCGAACGGCTCGATCATGCGATGTTCGCGCGCCATCTTGCGGATCCAGTGGTCAGGTTTCAGTCCCATAGTTCTCCATTTTGTCACCTGAGCAGGGCGAAGGGTCTCCGCTGCTAAGCGGCGGGATTCCTCGCTTCGCTCGGAATGACATAAACCAGAATATCATTTCACAACAAGCACAACCTGCGTGAGTTTACTCCATCTTAACTCAACCCATCGTTCGTAAAGATGGCCGTTCACGGTCAAAGCGATACGATACCGCCCGGCGGGCAGCCTGCCCATGACGGCGTTCTCATCGCCGAGCGCCATTTCGTCCACATAGGTTTTCAGAAAATAGATCTTCTCGGCCTTGCCGGATACGCTGGAGAAGCGCGTGAGGGTCAACTCGGCGGAACGGTGCTCTCCGTTCTGATCCTCCACCGAGATCATGATCATGGAATAATACACCCCGCGTTCGTCGCGTTCCGGGATGAGCCATAATTCGGGGTTGACCGTTGCAAAATAGTCGGTGCCATCACCGCCGCGCCGCACTTCAAAATGCAGGTGGCTTCCCGTCGCCGCGCCGCTGTTCCCCACCGCGCCGATGAGATCGCCAGCCCTGACCTCATCCCCCGCCGTCACGAACACTTCGGATAAATGCGCGTACAGCGTGTACATCTCGTTGGCGTGACGGATAACAATCATATTCCCGTAGAAATTCTTCCACGGACTGTACGACGCCTCCCTGTCCGGACCGGCGAACTGGATCACCCCATCGCCTGCGGCATGGACGGGCGTCCCGGAGGTATTCAGAAATTCCACTCCATGATGCGGTTCGCGCCGACCGTCCTGTGTCGAACCATAGGGGTAGGAAACGTCCACCGATGTCCTGCCTGGCGGCAGGATGGGACGCTTGAAGATGAAATGACCATCGGTAATACAATACTCCTCAACATACGGGTCGCACAGAACGAGGGTGGTGGTCGGCAAAGGCGGGGTCGAAACCATCCCCCCTTCCGGTTGCAGTTCGGGGGTCTTCCAGACCACAGGCGGCGTCGCCGTGACCGTCGGCATCACTTCCGCCGCAACGGATCGTACGGCGGGCGCGCACGAGGCAACGAGGAAACTGGCGATTACAAACAGAACCGAAACGCCGGGAAGCGCTCCGTGATTCGTTCGCGGATTGCCTCTCGAAGGGCGCAATGAGAAAAACCTATATTCCACCCCGCTCCTTCATCACAGCCTGGATTTCCAATTCGAGTTTGTCGGCTTCGAATTCCAGTTCAACGAGTTCCGCCAGCATCTTCTCCCCCACCGATTTGTCCTCGAGCGAATTGAGGTTGATGCGCACATTGTAACCGGCGGCAATCAATGCGGCGCGCGCCATGGCAAAGCCGGACATGGCGTCGCTGATGGCATTGACGTTGCCGCGCCGGGCACATTTGATCGCCAGTTCCATCACCTTTACGGCGTCGCTTGCAACATGCAACGGGATACGCGCGGCATTGAGCGCCGCCTGGATGATGGCAGCGCTGCGTTTGGCTTGCTCCTCTTCCGTCGCTCTGGGAAGTTTAAACGACCCCATCAATGCTTCGAACGCCGAGGCGTCGTCGTCTACAGCCGCCGTGAGTTCCTTGCGGAGTCGTTCCGCCATGACGCGGATCGCCTGCATTTCCGCCTCCACATCGGCGTATTTCTTCTTACCGATGGTGAGACCCGAAACCATCGAGATTAACGCCGCCCCCATTGCCCCCGCATACGCGGCGGCAGATCCACCTCCGGGAGTTGGTGTAGGCGTGGATAAAACCTCGATAAACGAGGGACAGTCTCCGGAGGAGTCGGAAGCGGCGTCGGAGGTGGAGTACAGCCTGGATTCGAGAATCTGCTCTCTGGAAAAACCATCCAATTGGGTGTACCAGACCGCCGCGTCCACCAGCGCTTCCTGAGGAATCAGTCCGACGAGTTCGCTGTGATGAATGCCGACCCCATAGCGCTGCGCCTCGCGCCGAATGAACTCCACCACGCGGGCGAGCGGCGTCTCGCGAAAGTTGGTGAGATTCATGGAAACCTGGGCGCGCCCATCCACAAGCAAGCCCAACCCCTTGACATAGCGCAATCCGCCGGAGGAATGACGCACAGCCCTGGCGATTTTTTTGGCGATTTCCACATCGTCAGTGGTGAGATAGACGTTGAAGGCAATCAGCGGATTGCGCGCCCCGATGACGGTCGCCCCTGCTTTGGGCAGTTGGCTGGGGCCGTAATCGGGCTTGCGCTCGGGATTCGATTCAATTTCCAGTTTGAGCCCTTCGTATTGACCCTTGCGGATATTCTCGAGATTGACGCGTTCGGGACGCGTCGCCGCCGCTTCATACAAATAGACCGGGATGCCGAGCTCGCCGCCGACGCGTTCCCCCAGTCTCTTTGCAATGGCAATACATTCCTCCATCGAGGCGTTCGAGAGCGGGACGAACGGAACCACGTCTGTCGCGCCGATACGCGGATGCGCGCCGGTATGCTGGTCGAGGTCAATGAGTTCGGCGGCGGTTTGAATGGCGCGGAAAGCGGCTTCCTCTACAGCAGACGGTTCGCCTGCAAAGGTGAGCACCGTGCGATTGTGGTCGAGGTCGGAGGAGCGGTCGAGCAGGCGCGCTCCCGGTACGGAGGTGATGGCGGCGACAATCTGGTCTATCACTTCGGGGCGCCGCGCTTCGGAAAAATTGGGGATACATTCGATGAGGGAGGTGGTCATGGGAGTTTCGATTTCAGAGGTTGGATTACCGGGGCAATTATAAGGGGAGTTGAGAAATTTCGTACCCCCGGATTCGCCGCTTGAATTTCGCCTTAACCTGTTGTAAGATGGTTGGAGAAATTACCATGGCGGCCAACGACCGGAAAAGAGGTTTCAATGCAACATCAGGCACAACAACAAACCGACGATAAGAGGAAAGACCGCTGGGCTGGGATTTTGACTTCGCTTTCTCTTGCGGGCATCGTGATCTTATTGATCCTGGTGCTCTTCAACGTTTCGAAGAATATCAATGCCCTTTGGCTGTGGGCGGGCTTTGCCGGGATCATGATGGCACTTTTATGGGGGCTGGGGCTCGGCGCGACAGGCAAATGGTATGGGGTAATCGTGGAGAAGAATCGCAACAGAGCCAGTCTTTCTCGGTTACAGATTACGCTTTGGACCATCCTGGTGATTTCATCCTTCCTGACAATGGCGATCATCCGGATTCGCGAGGCGCCCAGACAACCTTCGAATGCCGAAACAGCCGCATGTAAAGCCGAATATATTTCGGTCAACTACGGTTTCACCATAGATCAACTCGGCGGTCCGGCGCCGGAAAACCCCGAAACGACAACACCTGCCAACGGCGAGAATTCGGATACGCTCAAAAAAGCCTTGGAGGAGGCGGAAGCGGAATGCGTTCCACAAACCTTGAAGATTCGTTTTCCCGAGGAATTGCTGCTCGTTCTCGGCATTTCCACTGCCTCGTTTGCCGGGTCAAGCCTGATCAAAAGCAATAAACAAAACAAGCCGTCCGTCGAGGTCCAACGGATTCGAAACGCGGTCGAAAAGGCAAAACAAATGCTCAAGGATCGTGTCGAGGAACTCGAAGAAGCCAAAAATCGGCAAATCGCCGCGGAGGTCGTTCTGGCGGAAGAAAGAGAGAAATTATCCGGCTTATCGGAACTGCTCGAAGACGGTTCGACAAACGAAAAGTATTTGGAAGCCAAGGAACATATACGCAGCGCAGAAATAGCCCTGAAGATAGCCGAAGAAGTTGTCAAGAAGTTAAACACCAAAAAAGAGGAAGCCGAAAAACAACTGGCGGACGCCGAGGAGGAACTGAACCTCCGTAAAGATTTGGGACTGCTGGTTGTGGCAAACGAACCCAAATTTACAGACATCTTCTACGGCGACCAGGAAGGCGATGCGCAGTTCATAGACCTGGGCAAAGTGCAGATGTTTTTCATTACGATAGCCATCCTGCTGGCGTACGGCGTGGCGATTGGTGCTATAATGCAGAATACCGATCTGCTGACAGCCCCATTGGGCGTGGATTTTCCGGAGTTCTCATCCAGTTTGACGACATTACTGGGTATTTCACATGCCGGCTACCTGGCGGTCAAGACGCCCGACCGCCCGCTCTCTGCCAGTTAGATCGCACCGAATAAGGAGTATTTCATGATTAATGCAAGGGAAATCTTAAAACAGAGATGGATGCGCGGGAAAATCGAATTTGTAGGCAAAAGAAGCAAAACTGGTTTGATCAAATCGGAAGACGGCAACTTGCTGATCGAATTCGACGAACGCGCCCCAACCACATTCGATCAATTGAACGAAAATGATACCGTTCTCTTCACACTGGCAAATACCGAACCGGATGAAAGAGGCATCTTGAAAGCGGAAAAACTGTTATCGGTAAAACAGAAATAAGTTCTTGCGCACGAACCCGATAAGCAACGTCGAAATCTCCCGATCCCAGGCGGGAGATTTTTTTGAACACCTGCCGTTCCCCCAAACATCGAGCCTTGTTCCCTTTACTCGTCTCCACAGCCATCTTCCTTGGCGGTATCCTTATTATTTACTGGCTTCACCACCAGTACCATCTTGATATTGTCGTCGAACCCACACCGTCCCCGCCCGCCTCGCCGCTCATTTCCGTCTGCATCCCTGCCCGCAACGAAGAACGCAACATCCGCGCCTGCGTGGAAGCAGTCTTGAAGCAGGATTACCCGAACCTTGAAGTCATTGTTTTGGATGACCGCTCGACGGACGCAACCTTCTGTATTTTGACGGACCTCGCCGCCCGCGACTCGCGTCTGCGCCCGATCAGCGGTTCAGACTTACCCTCAGGCTGGGCGGGCAAACCCCACGCCTTGCACCAAGCCTCAGCCGCGGCACGCGGCGAATGGCTGTGCTTCATAGACGCCGACACCTTCCTTCAACCCTCCGCCCTCTCCTCAACTTACGTCAAAGCCCTCGAAACAGACGCCGACATGTTCACCATCATGACCTTTCAAATCCTCGGCTCGTTCTGGGAGCGGACGGTCATGCCGCTGGTGATGACTGCCCTCTCCGTCGGCTTTTCGCCGCGCAAAGTCAACAACCCCAAACGCAGAGACGCCATCGCCAACGGACAGTTCATCCTCCTCAAACGCTCCGTCTACGACGCCATCGGCGGGCATGCCGGCGTCAAAGACAGCATCGTGGAAGACAAAGTAATTTCCCAGCAGGTCAAATGGAACGGCTACCGCCTGATCGTGGCAGACGGAACGAAGGTTGCGCAAACACGAATGTACACATCCCTGCCCGAAATGTGGGAAGGCTGGACGAAGAACATCTACCTCGGTCTGCGTGACCAGGCGGGTTTGCTGTGGCTGGGGGCGTTTGGCGCATTCCTGGCATTCATGTCTTCGCTCTTTCTCCCGCTCTGGCCCCTGCTGGGGATGATAGGGTACCTGAACGGCGGAGGCAGGATGGCGCTCACAGTCACCGCCGAAGCGCTGGCATTGTGGGCATATCTGATTTTCGTCCGCGCCCAAATCGCACGGAGGATGAACATATCCCGCGGGTATGCGCTGACAACGCCCCTCGGCGCGGCGGTCTTTGCGGCAATGATGATCGTCTCCATGTGGAAGGTGATCTCAGGCAAAGGCGTCACGTGGAAGGGACGGACATATAAGACAAGATAGGTACATGCCGTAGATCACGAAAACCGCGCGTAGCGCGTAGCGTGCGCTCTTTGCACAGCACGCAAATGCAGCGGTAAAGACCGCCGATTACGCGGTTTCGTGAAGTACTGATACCGACAATTGAGGCAGGGCGGTCGAGAAGTTGCGGCGTGGCAGCCATTAGAGAACGACGGTTAGTATTACAGTGCAAAGTCCGACGCTAGAGAGCGTCTCTTACGCTATGGCGTAGGCAGACGTTCTCTAGCGTCTGCTCTACCTTGCGCTGTAATATTAGCGGGAAGTAAAAAGATTTGGGAGGATGTATCAGGCTTCAGTCGAGAAGGAAGCGGGGCTTCGTCTTTTGTGACAAAAATCACAGAAAAACAGACTAATTTGGGTAAAATAAAAGCCAGATTAACCTACGAAGGTGAGCCAATGCTTCGAAACCCGCTCTTCATTGCCATAGCCGCCGCAGTCATCGCCCTGGGGACATTCGTGTTCGTGACCGATGCACCTGCCTATGCCGGCAAGTCGTCTGAAACATGCGCCAACTGCCACGTGATGGATTCGATGTACGAGAATTATTATCACAGTGCGCACCAGCCCTGGGCAGAATGTTCAGACTGTCACCTGCCGCACGATAACATCGTGAACTATTACATCGAAAAAGGGCGCCAGGGCATGCATGATGTGTATGTGTTCAGCACGGGGCAGACACCGGAGGTCATCCGGGCAAACGAACATTCGAAGAAGATCATCCAGGGGAACTGCATCCGCTGCCATGAGGATGCGGTGGAAATAATGATGATGGGCGCGCAGCCCTTCGAACGCAATTGCTGGGAGTGCCATCGCAATGTGGCTCACGGACCTCGCGGCGCTTCCATCGTCCCATTTCAAGATTCAAACTTCTATCCCATCAAATAATACGGTCAGGTCTTAACTACTTCACACACATTCTCAATCACTCACCTTGCATAGCATTTTCAAGCGATGCAAAAGTTGGACTACGGCAAACTGCATAACTCAGTAACTTAAGGAGAACTGCGCATGAATACATTGAAGAAATACACAACTCTGATACTGGTCGGCATCATTGTTTTGCTTGCCGCCGTGTTGACGGGCTTGCTGATTTTTATTCGGAATCAGCCTGTTCAGCAAAGAGGCTTTCAGCCGCTGGTTGAAATTGCGCCGATGGAACCGGATTCGGAACAATGGGGCGTAAACTTCCCCAATCAATACACGACTTTTCTGAAGACCAAAACCAATGCTATTGACACGACGTACGGCGGCTCCTCGCAATTCTCGTGGCTGGAACGCGACCCGCGCCAAGTCATCCTGTTCGCCGGATATCCGTTTAGCAAAGACTACAACGATGACCGCGGTCACGCCAACGCATTGGAAGATGTGCGCGCCACAAAACGATTGAACTTGAATGTCGAGGATCCCAAGCGCACACCAGGCACATGTTATTCCTGCAAATCAGCCAATAACCCAGCCCTTTGGAGCGAAATGGGCATGGAAGCCTACGACAAGATGTCGTTTGTGGAACTTGGCGAGCGCATTGACCAGCCTATTGGATGCGCCAACTGCCATGAGGCAGGCACGATGCGCCTGATTGTGACGAACCCTGCCCTGAAGGAAGCGCTCGAGGCACAGGGCAAGGATTGGACAACCTTCACCCGTCAGGAGATGCGCACGGTTGTCTGCGCCAATTGTCACGTCGAATATTACTTCAAAGGCGATGGAAAATATCTGACCTTCCCCTGGGCAAACGGTACAGAGATTGACTCCATCATCCAGTATTACGAAGACCTTGGTTTCAAGGATTGGGAATATCCGGGCACCGGCACGCCCATGCTCAAAGCACAACACCCCGAATATGAGTTCTTCACGGCTGGTTCCACCCACTACAACGCCGGCGTTTCGTGTTCAGACTGTCACATGCCCTACGTGCGTGACGGCGCAGCAAAGTATTCCACGCATGACGTTCACAGCCCCCTGCTCAACCCTCAGCAGGCATGCGGGCAATGTCACACCGACACGGAGTCTGTCGTGCGCCGTGTAAACGCCATTCAGGAACAGGTTGCAACGACCAAGATAGCCACCGAAAATGCCATCATTGACGCCATCAACGCCATCAAACTCGCCGCCGCCAACCCCAACGCCGACCAGGAACTGCTGAACCAGGCGCGCAACCTGCATCGCAAGGCGCAGTTTATGTGGGATTTCGTCTCTGCCGAAAACAGTACGGGCTTCCACAACCCCGAATACGCCCTCAAGATTTTGGCGGAATCCACCAACCTGGCGCGTCAGGCGCAGATGCTCGCAGCGCAGTCGGTCAATGACATGTCGCTGCTGGAGACGGATATCTACGACAAGATGGATCCCAAGCCCACGCCCGCTCAGTAATCCCCGCCTTGTCCTTGAGAGACGCTGTTCATCTAGACAGCGTCTCTTTTTTTACGGCGTAGCAAGCCTCCCAAACTGGTGATTACCCACAATATATGGGCGCAATATGGGAACGGTAGAACATCCCGAAGGCTTTCTTGAATCAAGCCTGCAGCACAGAATAAATGCAGCACGGCGCCACAGCGACGCCTTCGGGACGGTGCGTAATATCAATGGGCAATCACGGCTTTCAACAACTTGACAAAGAACAGTAAAATTGTTATATTTTGTGAAATTTTGTTGATAAAAACAAAATATGACAAAATTATCACCCGCCGAACGTGAAAGACAAATCCTGGACTTGATCGCCGCCAAGGGCAGCGCTTCCATCGAAGAACTCGCCCAAACCTGCTCGGTCTCGACTATGACGATTCACCGCGATTTGCAGCGGCTCGAAAAAATGGGACGCATCCAAAAACGCCATGGCGGCGCCATCCTCGAAGAGAGTCTCACCGGTCGCAGCGCCTGCGCCATGTGTGGGAAAACCTCTTCGGGGAAGCAAACCTTCATCGTCCACTTCACACATGGAGATCCAAAACATACCTGCTGCGCCCATTGCGGTCTGATGCTCCTCTCCGCCTCACAGGATGTGTGGCAAGCCATGACCATGGACTTTCTGCATGGGCATATGATCAGCGCCGGGCAGGCAATCTATCTAATCGGCTGCGACCTGAATGTGTGCTGCGTTCCCACCCTACTGACCTTTGGGTCACGAACGGAGGCGGAACGCTTCCAATCGGGTTTCGGCGGGACGCTTGCAACGATGGAGCAAGCCATCCATTCCTTATTGGGGATGCATCCAAAAGAGGGACAAGAGGAAGGAACAGCAAAACTTTGAACGCGGAAGCCACCCTCGCCCGACTCAGACAAATCCTTCTGCTAATTTCAGCAGGCGTATTCGGCATGACAATGACCGAATTAATTTTTCTGGGTCACTGGAATAAAACAATTCAATTCCTGCCGTTTGCATTATGCACGCTTGGATTGCTTGCCTGCGCTGGTGGGTATTTTCTTCCAGGCAAAGTCAGCCTGGCAGGCATGCGCTGGTCTATGGTTGTAATTGGGCTTTGCAGCTTCATCGGAATTTATGAACACATGGCAGGTAACTATCACTTCTGGCGGGAAGCACAGCCCGGCGCAACCGTTTGGGCACTGGTCAAAGCCACACTCGAAGGCGAGAACCCGGTCCTTGCCCCCGGGATACTTTTATTGGGTACAGCGATCGGTCTTGCATCACTCTACCGGCATCCGTTGCTGATGCCAAATCACTCAAAGGAGAAATTAAAATGAAAAGATATTTTGTACTCGTTATCGCGTTATTGCTCACATTGAGCGCCTGCAGCAGTTCACCCGGCGACATCGAAGTCCACAACGCATGGGTGCGCCCCACCGCCAAAGGAGAAAACGCTGCCGTCTATTTAACTCTGCACAATCACTCTTCTACAGCCGATGAATTGATTGGCGCTTCTTCTACTGTAGCAGACAATGTCGAAATCCACGAAAGCATGATGGAAAACGACGTTATGCAAATGCATAGGATTGATTCCGTGCCGCTGGCTGCCGACGAAGAAATCATGCTCGAACCGGGCGGTCTTCACGTGATGTTGATCGATCTCAAACAAGACCTTGTGCTGGGTGAACACATCAGCGTTGTGCTGCACTTCAAGAATCACGAGGACATTGTTGTCGAAGTGCATATCGAAGATCAGATGCCCGATGAGAATCACATGCACGAGGAAAGCGGCACTCCACATCCCTAAACACGGCAGGAAACCTGACTAACTCCCCGTTCGCGGGGAGTTTTGTTTTCGGGAACCAATTGCCGCGTCTCATCGTCCAGCCAGGGAAGGAGAAAAAATGAAAAAGATTGCTTTATTGATACTCGCAATGATCCTTGCCGCCTGTTCCGCGGGCGGCAGCGAACTCAGCCGCAACCAGGCTAAATGGCAGGAGGCTGGCATCACCCACTATCGCTTTCAGTTGAACGTCAGTTGTTTCTGCTTGTTTCGCAGTCAGATGCCGCTCACCATCGAAGTGAAGGACGGTGAAATCATCTCGATGACCGACGTGAACGGTGAGGCGTTTCCGATGGATGACCCGATGAGCGACCTGGTCATGAAGCACGCGACCATTGACCGCCTCTTTTCTGAACTCAAGTCTGATTCCGTCCAAACAGCCGACCGCCTCACAATGAGCTTTGACGCCACCTACGGCTACCCCGTCGAAGTTGCCATTGACTTCATCGAACTCGCCGCCGACGACGAGTTGTACCTCTCGGTCTCAGCGTTCGAACCGCTTCCTTGAGCAGAATCCTCCGTCCGTTAAGAAAGAAGCGAAAAAACGTCCCGAAGGCATGCAACCTTCGGGACGTGTAGTTAATTGTAGGGCTGTGTCCACTGACGCAATATGTCATTGTCTGCGATCTGGATGCGCCGGTCCTCCATGCGAATCGCCCCGCTTTTCTCCAACTCCTTGAGCGAACGAGAGACCACCTCGCGCACGGTTCCCAACCGCGCCGCCAGTTGTTCCTGCGTCCAATGCGGGTGCGGGATTGTTTCCATTTCAGTGATCAGCCGCGCCAACCGGTGCGTGACCTGATAGAACGCCATTTCGCTGACCTTGCCCACCAGAGCGCGCAGGTTCTGACCGAATTTGCTCAATACCTTCAAGGCAAATTCCGGGTTGGATTTGACCAGTTCGCGCAAGGTGTGCGCCTCCACCACCCACACACGGGTCGGTTCGAGCGCTTCCACATTGACCGGGTTCGTGCCGCCGTCGAAAGCGGGAACTTCGTTACAGGTGGCGCCTTCGGTGAGAACAGCGATAATGTACTGGCGTCCCTGCGGAGAGATGCGGTAGAGTTTGACGCTTCCGCTTTCGATGATATGCAGCCCGGCGCATTCGTCGCCTTCCCAGAAAAGGACGTCGCCGCGTTCGTACTCGCGCAGCTGCGTCACCGCCGCCAGGTCTTTCAAGACGGCTTCAGGGAGTTCATCGAAATACGGGTTGACGCGCAGTGTCTTGAGCTTTTCGGTTTTGGATACTTCGATTAGTTTCATTGAAAACCTATAATTCGCCCAATAAAACACGATCTGCGCCGCGATCAATTTCCCAGGGATAGACAATGAACGCGTCGGTAACGGCGGCGTAATAATCCGGGCGGACGTGACCGAACAGATTACGATAGGGGTTGAAATGCAGCACACACGTTTCGGGAAAGCCGCCCGCCGCAGAGACGCGGTTTTTGACGGCGGTGATCGTACGCCCGGAACCCCACACATCGTCTACGATGAGGGTGGGTCTGCCGCGCAGTTTGTCCTCGGCGGGGAACTGGATGAACTCGGGCCAGGCCATGAGTTTCGCTTTTTCGCTTGCCGACTGGGCGGGAAAATCCACCGCCGCCGTCAGGATGTGGGTAATGTCCATCGCTTCGGCAAGCATCCCTCCGGGGATGATTCCGCCGCGCGTGATGATGACCATGGCAGTGAACTCACGCCGAAACTGCGGAATGAGGTGGTCTATCAGGCGGTCAATTTCTGCCCAGGAGACGATTTCACGGCGGGGTTGATTCTGAGGCTGCATCATGTTCCTGTAATCGAACTATCCCAACACGGCTGCCAGTGGGGCAGGTGCGGCAACCCGCACAGGCTGACCCGCCGTCTGCGCTTTTTCCACGTCCCGCGCCCAGATGTACAGGCAGGTATGATATGCAATGGATGTGTAGGAGTTGATGACGCTCGCTACCACAACAAAAGCAAAGAAGATGAAAGCCGCAAATGCAATCGCCACAATGGACAGGAAGTTGAAACCGCCCATCGCATAAACCGCTCCGCCGCCGATTGCCAAAGCGATTACAAAACCGCCCAAACCAAGCACGAAACCGATCAGGCCGGTCACCCAGCGCACGCCGACCGTGCTGATGCCAATCAACAACAAATTCTGCCTGGTGATGTTCAAGACCCTCTGCATACCGTCCTTGAGGTTCAAATCGTCAATGACCATCGCCGGCAGGATCAGGTACGAAGCCTCCGTCCATAAGACTTCAAGCAGGTTTGCCGCGCTGCGGACAAGCCCGCCCACCACGCCCCTCCGCCGGCGGTTGGCGGCGTTCTTCAGCATGTTGACAAAGGTCGAAGCGGCGGCGAGGGTGAGGATGTCGAAGAAATCGCGGCGGACGATTGCCCAGGCTTTGTCCATGCGCCCGTCGCCTTCCGAGAGGTAACCGAAAATCAGGTAGGCGGTCATCCCCGAAAAGACATACGTGACCACGAACTGCACAAAGACCAGAATTGCCCCCAGCGCCGCCATGACAATATTCCCAAACTGCGAACCGCCGAACAGGAACGCCACAGCCGCAATCGGAATGACACCGATGAACGAAACAATCATCCCCGCCACCAGGGCGTAGATCGAAGGCTTGAGCAGGTCTTTATCCTTGAACGCCATGCTCCAGGCTTGTTTCAAAAACGACCAACCTCGGGAAAACGATTCCATACAACAGTCTCCTCTGACTTATGAACGGCGGAAGGAAGCAACCTCTGTTGAAGATAGAGAGGCTTCGGCAGAATATCTCTTCCTCGCAGCCGCGTGGGTGTATTATAGCAAAGGATTATCAGGAATAGGACTTGCGCCGTGCCAGCCAAATCAGGGCAGGCAGAATAAGCCCGACAGACCCGCACAATGGATTACCCAACGGCGGCGCGGCTGTGGGACTGGGCGCCGCTTCACGCGTCGGGACAGTGGACTCTGCCACACGAGCTGTAGACGTCGCTTCGGGCGCAGCCGTCGGTCCGGCGGCAGGGGCAGGCGTCGGCGGAGGAGGAAGCGGCGTAGCCGTCAGCCAGAGGAAGTCGTAGCCGCTTTCCAGCAATTCCACGGCGTTGGGGAAGAGGTAGTAGATTTTTTCCGCAATCTCCCGGACTTTTGGGTCGTTCGGGGCAAGACGGAGGGCGAGGTTGATTTCCTGCATGGAGCGCAGCGCCTCGGCAGCGGCATCTTCGCCCTCCTGCAAAGCATAGTAGGCATGAACAGCCAGCAGGTCGGCAAATCCCGCATGCCAGAGACCGTCATCCGGCAGGAGCGTGACCGCCTTTTCGTATGCCTCGACGCTCAGGCGGTAGAGTTCCTGCCCACCCGCATCATGACGGAAACCGCGGCGGAAGAAGAATATCTCTTTATATCGTTTGCCCAGCCGTCCCCAGGCTTCGCCGTCGTTGGGGTTGTCTTGCACGCTGCGGCGTTCGCTCAGCGCCTTCTGCCAGACGGAAGGCATGACGAGCGAGAGTTGGAAATCGTTCTCGGTTGTGGGTTCGAGGTCGTCGAATCGCCAGCGAATTTCGTTGCCCGCAATGACGCCGCCCGGCGTGGTCGTGGACCAGCCGGGTGACTCGTCGAATATGACATTTTGTGTATTCGCCTCATACGGCAATCGCACGATCAAGTCTGCCCTTCCAATCGTATCCTTCCAGCCTGCGCCGGTGTGGAAGATATAACCATAAGAGACAAAGGGGTATTCGCCTGTTCCATCAACGGTATAAGTCACTTGAATCAACACATCCTGCCCGGCGGGGAAGGTGACATCGAATTCCGCCCAGGGAACCTGGTCGTAGGCATAGAGCGGGTCCGCCTGCATCACCCGCCGTGTGGAAACGATGCGCCCATTGACCTTGATTTGCAGGCTGCGGATCTCCGGAAACCTGCCAAAGCCGTCGTTGATGCTGAGTGGAAAACGTACCGCCATACGTTCCGTCTCGCTGCCCAGGTTGCGCATGGTAAAGTCTGCCGTCACCTTTGCCTGTCCCAGGCTGTCCACCGAGGCGCCCGGCTGAATTTCGAGCAGGATGGTCTCTGCCATCATGCGCACCTGCGTATCTTCTGCGCCTGCTTCGGGGTTGGCGCCGGGCGGGTTGGCAGGCGGCGCCACATCGGCGCGCACGCCAGAAGGAAGAGCCGCCGCCATCACCAGGAGGACCACTGCTAACTGAAATATTCGTTTCATTGCCGCCTCACAACAAACTGATGGGGTCTACTTCCACACGCCAGCCGTCCAGCCGCACATTGTGGAGCAACTCCTTTGGGTTCGCTCCGCGCAGGACAATTTGCCAGCGATAATACCCGCCGACCTTTACAAAGAAACACGGGACGGGACCGATGACCGATAACCGGTCATTGAGCGCTGACAACTTCTCCCCCACTTTTCTCGCTTCTTTCTCCGCCGATTCCGGGTCCGTGCTTCGATATTCCAATCTCACCAGACGGCTGAACGGCGGATACCCCAACCGACGGCGCTGTTCCAACTCGTAACGGTAAAAGCCGTTCACATCGTGCTTCGCCGCTGCCTGAATGACCGGGTGCTCCGGCGCAAAGGTTTGCAGGATGACCCTGCCGCCTCGTTCGCTCCGCCCTGCCCGGCCGGCGACCTGCGTCAACACCTGAAATACCCGTTCCCCTGCAAATGGATCTGGCAGGTTCAACCCCACATCTGCCAGGACGATGCCGACCAGCGTGACCATGGGCAGATCGAGCCCTTTGGCGAGCATCTGCGTGCCAACCAGCACGTCGGCTTTGTGGTTGGCGAAGTGGGTCAAAATCATTTCGTGCGCGTCTTTGGTGCGGGTGGTGTCCCAGTCCCAGCGCAGGGTGCGGGCTTTGGGGAACAGTGCGTTGACCTCCGCCTCGACCTTTTCGCTCCCCAAGCCATACTCGCGGATGTGCTTCCCGCCGCACTGCGGACAGGTCTTCGGTTTGCCGCGCTGGTATCCGCAGGTGTGACATAACAGGTCGAAGTTCGAAGGGTTAGGGCTGGACGTTGGATTTTTGACTTTCGGCAAGAGACGTTCAACGTGCAAGGTCAACGGCGTATCGCAGTTGGGGCATTTCAGTACATGCCCGCAGTCGCGGCAGAAGACGTAGGAGGCGGTTCCGCGCCGGTTGAGGAAGAGGATGGCTTGCTCCCCCCGCTTCAGGGTGGATTCAAGTTCTTCGAGCAGGAGCCGGCTGAAGGTCCCGCGATGACCGCTTTTGAGTTCTTCGCGCATGTCCACGATGTGTACGGGCGGCAGTCCGCGTTCGACAATCCGCTTGGGCAATTCCAGTTTTTGAATCTGGTTGGTCTCTGCCTGATAACGCTGGATGACCGTCGGTGTGGCGGAGCCAAGTACACACACCGCACCGCATAAACGGGCATACATCTGCGCCGCCGTCACGGCGTGATAGAACGGCGGTTCTGCCTGGTGGTAGGAGGAGTCGTGACACTCGTCCACCACAATCAAACCGATGTTTGGAAAGGGCGCAAAGAGGGCGCTGCGCGCGCCAATGATGACCTTGAGCGCACCGGCGCGGGCGCGCCGCCAGGTATCGTAGCGCTCGCCTTCCGAGAGCTTGGAATGCACCAGCCCGACCTGCCCCGGAAAGCGGCTCACAAATCGGCGCACGGTTTGCGGGGTGAGGGCGATTTCAGGCACGAGAATAAGCGCCTGTCTGTCGCGCTTCACCACCTCCTCGGCGGCGCGAATGTAGATTTCGGTTTTGCCGGAACCCGTTACGCCCTGCAAGAGGAAGGGGAGGTTTTCAGAGTGGGAATGGGGAAACTGTTGAATGGCGCGGAGAATCTTTTGCAAGGCAACGGCTTGTTCGCCGGTCAAATCGAATGGTTGACCACCTTCCCCTCCAGTTTCCGGCGCCTGCCTTCCCTTTTGGAGCGGGTCGCGGAAGATTTCGCTTTCGAACAGGCGGATCAAGCCGCGTTCTTCGAGCGCCTCCAGATCCGACAGCGCACAGCCGCTTTCGGCATATACCCACGAGACGTTGACCGCCTCAGGCTGGCGGATGAGAAAGCGCAAGGCGGACTGACGCCGGGCGAGGGTTTGCCGGGTCCCAAGTGAGTCCATCGCCGCTTCCGCCGCTTCCGGCGGGACTGCAAGTTGGGTAACGCGAATGAACCTGGTCCTCACCCGGGGCGGGGGCAAAACACTCCGCGCTGAAAGCACGCCCTTCCGCACGAGGAAACCAGCCGTCTTGCGCCAGTCCACGCGGGCGAAATGGGCGTCAATCTGCCGTCCGCGCAGGGGACCGCGCAGGCGCAGGAGGTTGAGCAGGCGGTCTTCGACGGTCTGGCGTTGGGTTTTTGGGCTGGTCGATTCTTTGGCGGCTGGTAATTGGGAATTGGTAATTCGGAGTTCGTAAACAATGTCTGCCTGCTGGCTCAAGCCGGCGGGAAGAAACAACCCGACGAGGGACGCTAAAGGCTGAAGCGTGGAGTCTGCCAGTTCGTGAGCGAGGGCAAGTTGGGGCGGAGTCAGAACCGGTTGATCGTCCACCACTTCGATGATTTCTTTGACGTTTGGCACGGAGGGCAAATCGACAAATCGGACGACGACACCCTGCACGGTCTGCCCGCCAAACGGAACGATGACCAACTGCCCAACGCCAATCCTTCCCGCAAGCGTCGGGGGGATAACGTAATCGAACACTCCCGAAACGGCAGGCACGTTGACGACGATTTGCACGAAGGCGGTCATTGGGACGATTATAAGCGCATTGAGGGAGGCACAGAAATGCGGCAATTGTCATGGAATCCATCCCCCGTTTGCAACAATGTCATTCTTCCGGCATCAACTTCCGCACGGCAATGCCGGAAAATATCGAGAGGACGATCTTTTCCACATCCACATGTTTGATCTGCTCAACATCGCGGTTCATTGTTTGGAACTCGGCTTCAAGATGACTGCCGCGCCGTATCCCACCACAGACGTGTAATCCCCCGTCACATCGCCTGAGGTGGCATGGCGCAGGACTTTCACCCTATCCGCGCCGAGTTCGCGCGCCGCCCACAGCACAGCGGTCACTGCGCCCAACCCGCAGGCGAATCCCTTACCGGCGCGTTCCAGGTCAAAGGCGGCTTCGGGGTCGAAGGATTCGATTGCCTGCAGCATGGCGCGGTCGAATTTCAGGGCGGCGGTCTGATTGTAGTAGTGGGAGAGATCGGTGCTGGCAACGAGAAGCGCGCTTTGACCGCGTAAAACCTGCGCCAGCGCCCTGCCCAATCCCTGTGAGGTGCGCGGATCGAGCGCGCGCACCATCACCGGCAGCAACTTCCAATCGGATTTCAGCGCGCGCTGGAGGAATGGCAGTTCGATTTCCAGCGAATGTTCGGGGTCGCGTGAAACAGGCGAAAGCCCAAAGCCCAATTCAGATTTCAAAATCACATCGAGTTGGTTCAGGGCGTCGCGCTCCACAGGGACTTCACCCAGAGGCGTCCAATATGCGGCGTGGGAGGTGGTCAAGAGGGGTTCAGAGTAGGGGTGGTGCATCGGCGAAATGACGGCGACCAGGTCTGGGGTGCGGGAACGAAGCGCCGCAAAGGCATAGCCCGCTACGGCGCCTGAATAAATATGTCCCGCATGCGGCGCGATGACTCCCACCACATCCCCATCCAGGTCGGGGAGTTTCGCATCCGTCAAAAACTCATCCACAGACCGCGACAGGGCTTTCGCGTTGCCCTCATACCATCTGCCCGCAATGGGTGAAGGACGAACGTCAATCATAAAAAGATTGTAGCACTTTTTTTGTGGCAAGAAAAGCAAGCGGCGGCAAATGATCTTTATCGAACCACTCCACCGCATCGGCATCGTCTTCGGCGCGCATCTCGCCGCCAATGACATCCGCCCAATAGACGATGACGAAGTCTGCGCCGCGCGGATGTTCGCGCCCGGAGACGATGTCGTACACACGCCTCACGCGTACGCTCAAGCCTGTTTCCTCCAAACATTCCCTTTCCGCCGCCTGAGCCGGATTCTCGCCCCCGTTGACGAAGCCTGCCGGCAGAGTCCACAAGCCGCGATAAGGTTCATTGACGCGCCGCACGAGCAGAACGTGCCCGTCCCGAACCACCAAAACCGCCGCGGCGACCTTCGGGTCCACAAAATGGATCCAGCCGCAGGCAGGGCAGACGGGGCGAAGTTTGCCGAATCGCTCCTCGGGGTTCAACAATTGACCACAGCGGGGACAAAACTTGTATTCGTTGTTCGCCATAATGAACACAGAGACGGCGTATCTGCCGTCTCTACAAAAGGTTTCATTTCCAGCGGCGTGCGGCGAGTTGTCTCATCAGCACCATGAGCAAAGCGCCGATTGCCGCCACAGCCGCCAGAGCCGATTGCCAGGCGGATGGCACCAGCGGAGCGCGGCTTTGCGGCTGGGAGAGCGGTTCGACCATTGCCGGGGACTGATCCTGAGCGGGGGCGGTTTCATCTCCTCCGCTTTTGGCGGAGGGCGTTTCCATCATGCGGAGGGCGTCTTCGGTGGGCTGGGCAGGCGCCAGCGACAGGGACGGCTCTTCGGCAGGCGCGGCGGCTTGAGGAGCGGGTTCCTCTGCGGCGTAGGATTCCACTTCTGCCCCTCCGCCGCCTCCCATGCCAAAGGCGGGGGGCGATGCCATTTGCATACTCATAAAGTTGACCCCAAACGAGAAGAAGAAGAGCAGGGTCGCCACCACAGTCGCCAGGCGGAAGGCAGGATAGGTGCGCGGCAGTGGAGGATTCTGCCCAACCATTTTCCGCGTGAGGGTAAAGTTACGCGGAGCCTTGCGGGCGGGAAGTTTGCGAAGCAGGGTTCGGGCGGCGCGCAGGTCGTCTAAAGCAGAGGCAAGTTCAGGTTCGGTTTTGAGGCGGGCTTCGAGGCGAAGCGTTTCTGCAGGTTTGAGTTCCCCATCCAGATATGCGGAAAGAAGTTCAAGGTCTCGTCTATTCATCAGGCTTTGCTTCCTTCTTCCAGACGATAGTTTGCGGGCAAAAGTTCCGCAAAGCCCTGTAGGCACTCGCGCAGGCGCAGACGGGCGCGGGCGAGGCGGCTTTTGACGGTGCCGAGCGGCACGCGGACGGCGCTGGCGACTTCGGTGTAGTCCATGCCTTGAATGTCTGCCATGACGACGACGGTTTTGAATTCGAGGGGGAGGTTGTCGAGGCAGTGTTGAATGGCATGTTCGACCTCATCGGCTTCCATTTGCTGGTCGGGGGTCAGGGACGGGTCGGCGAGCCACTTGGGCGAATCCATTTCTTCGCCGTCGTCGGTGTCAGGCTCGAGCGGGGTGGTGGGACGGCGCTTTTTGCGGCGGAGTTCGTCGTAGCAGGCGTTGGTCACCGTGCGCATGAGCCAGGCTTTGAATGACCCGCCGCGAAAGGAGGCAATGCTTTTGAAGGCGGAGATGAAGGCATCCTGAGCGGCGTCGGCAGCCTGGTCTTCGTCTCCGAGGATACGCAGGGCGGCGTTGAAGACGCTGTCCTGGTAGTGGAGGACGAGCGTGTTGAAAGCGTCGAGGCTTCCGTTTTGGGCATCCCGGATGAGGGCTTGTTCGTTCATTGTCTTCGATTATAAAACGTCCCGCAGATTTTGCCGGAAGCGATTTTGGCGGCAACATCTCGCTTTCTAACATTACAGCGCAAGGTTGATTTCTGTGTTGGCAAACCGTCCACGAATATTTCACGGATATTCAGTACTTCACGAAAACGCGTAATTGGCGCTGCCGAAGGCGTCTAACGCCAGTTTTGCGCTAGAGAGCGCACACGACGCGAGGTTTTCGTGATCTACTGATACTCGAATGTGCGGCTCAAATTCGCCGAAGGTTCGTGGTCGAAATTCGTGGATGGTTTGGCGTGGCAAAACTTCTATGACCGGCTTTGCGTTGTAATGGTAGTCGGTCGTAGGTTGTTAGAAATCCATTGGCACAGTCGGCGTTCTCTTACGCCAACACCTGCGCGTCTCAGGATTTTTGACCGACTGCTTAAAACCTGCGGGGCGTTTCTATATTTTTTGCTGCCAACAGACTGTAAAGTCCGCGCCAGATGAGCATGCCCAGGGCGGAGGTGGAGGTGAAAACCACTGCAAAAATGGGAATGACAGGTGCATCGAGCCACAGTCCGCGCAGGAGGGCGGCAAACGGCGCGGCGAAGAGCATGGCGAAAACGGAACGCCAGAGTTGCCTGGGCTTAGACGCGATCTCAGGCTGGAAAAGCCCAAACCAGGGCGCGAGCAGGAACCAGGTAACGGTCAGCGGGACAAACGCGGCGAGCATGCGCGGCAGGAAGGACAGGTCCGCTTCGCCGTGCGCGGCAAAGCCGATGACGGTCACAACAGTAATGGCGAGGAAGTCGCCCGTAAAAAGAATTCGTTTTTGCCGGTTCATAAAGGTATTGTACAGCGTCTCTCCAAAATCGTCGGGGAGGGATCGCGTGTTGATCGGCGGCAAATCTCAATGAACCTCCCGTACAATGCTCTCTTACAACTGCCCGCTGTCGCCCCAGTTTTCCAGTTTCTTTCGATATTCGGGGTCGTCGTAGCGCGAGAGCGAAAAGGCGGGGGCGTATTCGGGCAGCACCGCTCCTGTCACATGCGCCGCCAGCAGTTCCCCCACCGCGCACGCCGACATGATGCCATAGCCCGACACCGCCCCGGCAACAAAAGCCCCCTGCGCCCCCAGCGGTCCCACCAGCGGACGGTTCTCGCGCGTTTTGGTGTAGAAGCCGCCGTCGAGTTGCGGGCGCGGCATCCTATCGAAGTATTCTTTCATGCGCGGCAGCATGGCGGCGAGTCCGCGCAGGGCGATTTCAGGATACTGCTCATCCATGGCGGGCGCGTCCACGGGTTCCATCAACCGCATATGGTATTCCCACAGCATCAGGATGTCCGTGCCGCCGCCCTCGGGGCGCGTATGCACGCCGGGCGGAAAAGTCTCCGTCAGCCAGCAGGTTTCGGGGTCTTCCGCCAGCGCCGACCGTTCCTCGTCGTCCCATGGCAGGGTTTGCGAGTCGTTCCAGATCAACAGCGGCGCATCGCGCCCCACCGCGCCCAGCGCATCTTTGATGACCGCCTTGAGATGCAGTTCGGTGTGAATGGGTAACTCCGCGCCAATCAGTTTTCCGACCTCTTTGAGAAACGGTCCCGCTGCATTGATAAAGATGGGGGATTCGACTTGGACTCCCGACCCTAGCCGCACGCCTCGAACTCGTCCTCCTTCCACATCCACTCCTGTCACCTTTTCCGCTTCAAACTGGACCCCAAGCCTGCGTCCGCGTTCGAGGAGGTACATCCCCAACTGCTGCGCGGAGAGCCACCCCGCCCGCCGGGCGTGCAGCACGGCGACGGCTTTTTCGGTGAGATAAGGGAAGTGTTTGCGGATGAGGTCATTGCCGAGCAGCAGGTCGGCGCCGGCGGGGGCGTTGTGAAAGCCTTCGGGGTGGGAGGGTTGGTAGTCTGCGGCTTCAGCGGAGTGAATTCTCAATGGACCGGCACCCAGTTTCGAGATTGAGTCCGAGGCGGCTTTCATCTCGTCAATCTTGCTTTCATCTGCAGTGACGTAGAGGTAGCCGCGGCGGTTCATCCGAAAGACGTTCCCGCTTTCCTCGGCGAGCGCGTCCATCAGGTCTATGGAACGGTTCATCAGGGCGAGCATGGCGGGGTCGGGCCACCAGTTGCGGTAACACTCGGTGGAGCGGTCGCTGGTGAAGGAGAGGGGCGGGCGCTCGTCCACGAGCAGGATGTGGCGCATGCCCGCTTTGGCGAGGAAGTGCGCGGCGGAAACACCGACGATGCCCGCGCCGCAGATGACGGCGTCGTATTGCTTCATGAAAAAACTCCGCCTGATTGTATCAGACGGAGGAAACGCGCCGAAGGTTTGAGATTGTGCCGCGCATGGCTTTCTCAAAAAAATGTATATATCACTAAATGTTTTCAAAATGTCGCTGCGAGCCGCTCTTTGGCGAAGCAGTCTCCCGTTTGACGGACAAAACTGACCTTGAGGAGATTGCTTCAGCGGCACAAACCGCCGCTTCGCAACGACATCGCTATTTTGCCAAGCATTCTTGAGAAAACCATGGAGTGCCGCGAAGGTCTGCCCCGAAACTATCGGACGGTTTAGTTGAACCTCTGCTTCAATTCTTCCCAACTGGGTTCGACGAGAATGGTCCCATCGGGGAAGATGATGGTCGGCACACTGCGGTATCCGTTATTGACCTGGATGACAAATTCTGTGGCTTCACGGTTGCCTTCCAGGTTGATGCGCAGGTGCGGGATGTTGTGCGCCTCGAAGAATTTTTTCGCGCGCACACAATCGGGGCAGTATTCGGTCACGTACATGACGATTTCGGATGGGGTGAGGGTGCAGCAATCGGTCATGGGTTGTCTCTTCGATGAAATTTCAGTATGTTGAGGGAGCATCTCCCCGCAATCTTACCCCGAAAGCCCCTGGTGGATGCAGTCCTTGAAATTTTGTAAAGCCCTTCATTACCAAGCCCTAATTTAACGTCAGTTCGGGATAAGGAAAAGCATGCTATCCGACGCTAGAGAGCGTCTTTTACGCAGGCGTAGGGGGCGTTCGTAATTTCCACGCATCGGACATGTCAACAGGGCGTCTTTTACGCAGGCGTAGGGGACGTTCTCTAACGTCCACCCGCTTATCCGAACTCAGGTTAATTTGCCAATTACCAGTCTCTACTCCCTCTTCGCGGCTTGGGTCAGAATGTGCAGCGCGGTTGTCACCGCCAGCGAAAGGTTCTTGGGGTCGGGCAAATGTCCCTGTTCGCCTTCCTCCAGCATCCGCAACAGGGATCCGCGCACGCCGCTGGCGCGGTGCGCCCAGATCGAATCGGCAGAGATGCGCTCGAGGCGCTCGGTCAACATGCGGAGGAGGCGGAGGTGGGAGCGAGGCGTGGACATGAAAAGAGCGCCCCCGGCGCGGATCGAACGCGCAACCACTGGATTCGAAGTCCATTACTCTGTCCATTGAGCTACGGGGGCGGGCGGTGCAGATTATACCCGAAGAGAACTCTACTTGATGACCCCTCGCACCACCACCACGCCGTCGCCCCACCCGGCGGAGGTGAAGCGCACGGGCAGCAATTCCGCGCGGCGCAGTTGACGTTGTATCTCGCTTTCGATCGCGTCCTTCATGTTGCCGGGCAGGGGCAGGTTCAGGTCGAGAATTTCCACCACCGGCAAGCCGTTTTCCAGCGTGATACGCGCCTCTCCGCTGACGTGGAAGTGCAAACCGGTGAGAATGACATCTCCCTCGCCGCGAATAGACTCCGGCGTGATGTGAATTTCGGGGTATGCAAACGGGATTTGCGGATAACGTTTCAAATACCAGGTGATGGTCTGCTCGGCTTCGAGTTCGGTCAGCGTCACCTCCCAAGTCTCGCCCGAATGTTCTCCTGAATGGATGTAATCCAGCAGAGCGCGGACTTCGGGATCCATGATCGGCTCGACGATGTGTGGGTTCGACGCTGCCAGCAAAATTTGCCCCCAGGCAAACAGGTTGGCGGCAATGACGCCCAGCCCAACGAACAGGTTCAGGCGGGTCTTCAACGCAGCCATAGTTTGAGTCCTGCAATCCCTGCCGGGACGATGGCAATCAGGCAGGCAACCGCCCACAGCGCAATGGCGCGCTCCGAAGGGACAAGCCCCGCCTCCGCCTCGCCGCCCTCCGCAGGCAGGAAGGATTTGTCGTGACTGCAGGCGCGCCCGATCCACAGCGCCGCAAGCCCGATGATGAAAAGAAACGCCAGCACACTTCCAGCCGCAGACATGCCCAGGATGTCAATTTCAGGCGGCAGGTCCCCAAAGAAGCGCGCGCCGCCCAGCGTGATGACCAGCAGCGAGCCTCCGTTCCAGGCGGCGTGTACCGTAACGGCAATCCCAAAGCGTTTCCACCAGTTTTTGCCGGCCTCCTTTTCGCCCAGCATCACGCCGCGCCAACCCTGCGCCACCAGCCCACTCCCCAGCGGATGCAGCGCGCCGCCGATTGCCCGCACCGCCAGAATGCCCGCCCAAATGCCGAAGCCGCTCATGGCATAGATCACATTCTCCAGCGCGGCAAACCCCGCTCCCGCCAGCGCCCCCAGCCAAAACGTCTCCTGCTTACTCGAGTGACGAACGACAGGCAGGACCACCAGCGGCTTGGCAAACTCCTCCACCAGCGGCGCAATGACCGCAATCTGCATGAACAGATAGATGAACCCACGATTGGTCAACGCTTCCGCCACATCGCGGCTGGACAGCGCCCGGAACAGGCTTTCCATTTGCGCCGCCACATTCTCTGCCAGGTCGAACACCAGCGCAAAGAGGGTGACCGGCAGGAGGATTTCCAGAACGATGGCGATGAAGACGCTCACCGTTGCGCCGCCGGCAAACGCCAGCAGCCCCCGCCTCCAACTCAGGGACGTCTGATCTGCCGCCCCCGCCTCCCCCTCCGCTGACGGCTTTGCCTGTGGAATCATCCACGCCACCGCCCACAATGGGGGCAGCGCCGCCGCCGCCAGCAGAATCGGCGGGAAAAGAATCCCCACCGCCGCGTCCGAAGCGACAATGAACACTCCCAACCCAACCAGAAAAACAAAGATGCCAAACAGCAGGAAGGTGGGTGGAAACCGCAGCGGCTTTGACGGTTTACCCTTGAGGGAACGGTTCGCGTGCATAAATGCCGTCATCCCTGTGCCAAACGTGAGAACAACCAAAGTCAGACTCGCAACGCCAAAGTATGTCACATCCTTGCCTGCCCCGCCCATGGCTGCCAGCGTGAGGATGCAGGGCAGAGAAATCATCAGCGGCGCGCCGATGACGATGAGGATCGAGCCCAGGGTCAGGATGACCCGCTTCAACCTGTTGGAGACCGCACTTGCGGCGCTTTGCGTCTCGTTCATTCCCAACTCTCCAATATTTGCTGCCAGGCTTTAATCGCCTCCAGCCGCCGCTCCACAATGACCGCCAGAATCACCAGCAGCAGCCCAATCAACCCAAACGTAATCCACTGATTGACTTCCTGCAGGGCGTTGAGCAGCTGCCCCAGCACCGCCAGAATCACACCGACCATCCCCGCATAGAAGAACCGCCTCAGCCGCCGCGCGCTTCCCCACCAGAAAGTTGCCAACCCCTCCGCGCCCAACAGCAGGGCAAACTGCCAGCCAAAGACCAGCGTCTGCCAGAAGAGCGAACCGAGCATCAACAGGATTGCCGCATAATCCAGCCAGCGCGCCAGGTTGCGGTTGCCGCGCTCCCACTCCGCAAACCCAACCCCTAACAGGTACAGCCCGGCGGGCAGGGCATACCACTGCAACTGCCGCAGGTTCTCCCAGGCATTGACGTAGAACGCATACAGGAACCAGCCCGCCAGCAGCATTCCCACCGCCAGATACCCCAGCTTCACCCGTTGGTACACGGCGGCGGCGCCCGCATACAGCAAACCAATCAACGACAACACCCAGACCGCCATGTACACCGTCTCAAGGTCCACCAGCTGGCGGAACGGCATACCGAAGAGCGCGCCTACACTCCAACTGACAATATCAATACTGAACAAAGCCGCCAGCGCCAGCGACAGGAACGACAGAAGGATGCCCGACCTCTGCAGCGGGACCTCCCAAACTGCCTGCCGCCTCGCCGCGGAGGGAACCTCGCCTCCTTCCCCGCCCAAGCCTGACCGGCGTTTCAGCAGGCTGTAGCCAAAGCCCAGAGCGCCGTATCCCAGCGACAGCCCCGCCAGATGGACCGGCAGGCTGATGGTGGAGGCATCTACCGCTCCCCGCCATTGCGTGAGCGTGACAAACCCAAGCAATGCGCTGACGTACACCATCCCCGGCGACACCCAGGCAGAAGCCAGCACCGCCGCAATCAACATATTCCCCAGCGACAACCAGGTGCTTTCAAAGGTTCCTTGCAAGCCGCCAAACTGGGAGGAAAAGAAAACATCGAAAAATACGAACAAGTAAAACGGACGCGACCAGCCGATGAACATTTTCTCACGCAGGGGCGAGCCTTCGTTCAGGCGTTTGGCAAGGAACAAGCCTGCCGCCGTCAGCGCAGCGGTCAACGGCAGGAAGCGCAGCCAGCCTTGGTCCGCGTACTGCCACAGGTCGAGGTGTTCCAGGTAATAGCTGAGGCTGAGGTGTACGGCGAGGAGCGCCGCCGTCAGCCAGAAGCGGGAGCCGAAGCGGTACACCGCCCACCCGTAGAAAGCGGCGAGCAAGAGGAAGTTCAGCGCGATGAGGTCTGCGCGGGAACCTGCAAAGAAAGGCGCGGCGCTTGCCAGCCCCAAGCCGAGCATGTACAGCGGAAACGCCCACCAGTTCAGGAAGCGGTTGACGAGGCGGGCGAACCATCTGCCCGGCAGGCTTTCCAGCCTCCCCAACCGGCGGTCCAAAGCCCAAGCGGCAAACAGGGCGAGCAGTGCGCCGGGGAACAGGCTGAGACCGTAGAATTCGGGCGCGATGGTGGAACGCTGGAGCAGGGCAGCGTAGGGGACGATAATGAGGGCGCTGGCGGGTGTCAGCAGCAGGGGTTGTCCTAACCAAAAGGCGCAGACGGCGTAGAGCAGGGCGGCGGCGCCGTAGCCCCACATCGCGCCGACGCGGTCGAGGCTGGAGGGAGGCAAGCCGAGAGCGGTGACGGCGAAGCCCATGGCGATGAGCGGCGAGCCGTAGGCGTGCAGGTTTAGCCGCCGCAATACCCATGTGCCAGCCAAGTACACCGCCGCCAGTCCTATCAGCCACCATCCCTGCCGTTCCGCAGGGATGTTCGCTTCGTTGAGGGCGATGAGCAGCGAGAGGACGGGGAGCGCCGACGCCGGGTAAAGCCACAAGGTACTGCGGAAGAGCCGGGCAGAGACCGCCATCAGCAGGGCATCGTAGAGCAAAGCCCAGGCGAGGTAGTTGCGCAGGTGGGCAACCAGCATCGTGCCGACGATGAGGGCAAGGTAAGCCGTCAGATACGCCGGAAGCCCATAAGGGCGTTTCAGGTTCGAGCGGGGGGCGAGGTGTTCCAGTCCCAGACCGGCAAGCAAGCCAATGACGCCGAAGGTCAAGATGAGCAATCCGTAGTGTTCGTGCGGGGCTTCGGGATGGAGGAAGTGAAGCCAGTACACGCTCCAAACGGGGAGCAGACCGAGCGCCGGGTAGAGGAATCTGGTCGCCGAAAGGGGAGGCAGATCGGTCTGTTTTGCCTGACGGTGCTTCAGCCAGGCGAAGACGGCATAGAGCGCAATCGAGAGACCGACCGTGAACAGGCTGGCTTCGGTATCTGCCACCGACCAGAGCATCGAAAAGGGGAGCAGGAGGTGAGTGGCGGTTTTAAGAGGGAGTGCGTAGACATAAAGGGCGCGTGAAGCCACCCACCACCCGATGAAGAAGAGCAGCCACGCCAGCGCCACCCAACTGACGCCGAAATCGGGCAGGTCGGGCTGGAAGGAGGTGAACCAACCGAGGTTGGTGAGGATGGTCCACGGGGCGAAGACGACGATGACCGCAAACCAGACGAAGCGCGCCCGCCGGAAGAGACGCGCCGAAACGGCGTAGAGCGCGGTAATGATGAGCAAGCCTGCCGCCGCCCAGGTTTGTTGAATCCGCCCGCCGCCGAGCAGGATCAGGTTGCGGACGAGCGCCAGCAGGGTGACCACCACCGAGGCAGTCCAGCCGGCGAAGAGCAGGGGACGCCGGTAGAGGTCCCAGGCAAGGCGGAAGAAGGTGCGGACATGCTCCTGCAGGGAGGCGCGCTGCCTGAGGTGGTTCAGCCCGCGCTCTGCCAGCACCATGACGGAAGCGATGAGCGCGCCCTTGGCGGCAAGTGAGCCGTGTCCCTGGCTGTAAGCAATGGCGGCGAACCCGCCTCCGAGCATGCCCAGCCACGCGGCGATATGCCCCCAAAATTCCTGATACCGCCGCCAAGCGAAGAGTCCGTAGGCAACGCCGAACAGCAGCTGGCTCCCCGCGCCCCACAGTTGCTCGGCTTTCGTCCATTCGGAGAAGCCCAGGGCTTCCTCCAGCGGCAGAAGATAAATGCGAAACACCAGCACGAAGGCAAGGAAATGGGCAGTGATATAAAGCGGCGCGAGGAAGGCGTAACTGGCGCCCCGCATTTTCCGTCGTTCCGCCTCCAACGGGACGAGGAAATAGAGCGCCGTCAGGACGCACAATGCAAACGCTCTCGCCTCTGTCTCTACGCCTGCTTCGCCGAGGATTTGCGATACCCCTGCGGCGGTGACCAGCCCTGCCGGGTAGAAGCCAATCCCTGCCCTCGAAAACACGGCGTTGACGAAATACAGGATTCCCACCGCCAGCAGGCAGGCGGAGGGGACATATCCCCCCTCGACGTTGGCATACGCGAGAATTGGCGCGGCAATACTGACCGTCAGCCCGGTCAGCCGCCACGGAAGCGGATACTCCGCCCGAACCTTTCCCAGCCCATGACTGAGCAGCACCATGAACCACGCCAGCGCCACGAACAACACCGGCAGGGCTTCTGCCCGCCATTCGTTGTTGCGGTTGACGATCCACACCCAAAACGGGAGGGGCAGGCTGGCAAACCAGTGGTAGAGTGCGCCGCTCTGAACCAGCCTGCCGAACAGACGCGGCTTTGCAGGCGGGACGAAGCCGGGCTGTCCGCGGTGGGCGAGGAATGCGCCCCACGCCGAAAGGGCGATCCAGTTGCCGAGGGCGTAGGCAAGCGTCACACCGTTGTAGAAAACGATGGACGGCAGAATCGCCAGCGCAGCAATGACATACGCCGAAACGACCAGCGGCGGCAGGAAGGGCTTGGACGATTCCAATGGCGGAGGGATGCGGGCAAAGCGCAGAACGAGCAGAATGTGCAAAATCGCCAGCGAAGCCCAGCCCACCCCCAACTGATTGACCTGCAGGTTGACTTCGGTCATGGCGAAGGTGGCGGCGGTGAACGAGAAGAGGGACGCGGCGTACAGCGTGCGCGGTTTCCTCCATAATATGGCGGAGAGCGTGATGCTTGCCGTGAGGATGGCGTGCGATGCGGCGGCGGCAGTCCCGTTCCGCAGGTCGGTGAGGGAGAGCAGGGCAGAGACGACGACAAGCGCCGTGCCCCAGCGCGTGGCGGTCGCTCCGTGGGCGGCGAGGAGGGGGTCGTCTTGGGCGGCGGAGAGTTTCCAACCGGTGAAGATGTAGAGGGGGGTGAGCAGCGCCAACCCAAAGGCGTGCCAAGCGGGGTTGATGCCGCTGTGGTCGAACCATGCGCTCTGCGCCATATACACAGAAACGGGCAGGGCGATGGCGGCGAGAATCCCCAGGCTGCGGCTGCGGTGATGGACTGCGCCCCAGCCGAACAGGAAGGCGCCTGCGAACCAGTTCACCGACATGGCATAATGCAGGGCGTCGTAAGTATCGCGGGTGACGAGGCGCATGCCGAGGGTCAGCGGCATGAGGACGGCGGGGATCCAAAGCGACAGTTGCAGGAAAGGCTCGGAGAACACGCGCCAGCGTTCGGGGCGGGGGTGACGCAAGAGCCGCCTGCCGAGCAGGAACAAGGTCACGGCGAACAGGGAAAGCGCGGCGGTGTACCAGTCGCGGGAGAGGTCTGTCAGCAGTTCGAGCAGGGAGAGGAGCGCGCTTCCCGCCGCCGCGCCGCTGATGTAGCCGAAGAAGCGGCTCTGAATTTGCAGGGCGGCAAGGATGTACGCGGCGAGGCAGGCAAATGAGGTAATGACCCAAAACTGCTCCCAGCCCTGGGGCGGGTTGCCGTAGTTGGCGTAGATGGTGTAGCAATCAATGGGCACCAGCAGGGCGGCGATGGCGCTGAGCGCGATGGCAGAGCGGTATAACCCCGTGCGGGTGCGAACCAACCAGCCCAGCCCGAAGAACAACGCCGTGAACCCCATGGGGATGGCAACCCGCACAGGCGCCGAGAAATCCTTCCAGCCCCAAATGACGAACGAGACCGCCGCCACGAAGAGCAGGAAAATACCCATGAAGAGCAGCGCCTGCAGGGTGCGCTCGGAGAGCAGGGTGCGCCATAGTCGTTCGCGCAGCGGGGGAGGCGGAGGTTTGGGGATTACAGGAGCAGGCTGCGGCGGGGGAGGAAGCGGAGCGGATGTCTCTTCGGAGGATGCGGATGGCGGCGCCGCTTCTTCCTCGACGGGAGACTGGAGCGCGGCTTCGAGGCGGTTTTTCTCCTTGAGCAGCGGCGCGATGACTTTGTTCTGCGCCTCCATCGAAACAAAATCATCACGTTGGATCAAGCTGTGAACGGCACGAATGAGGAAGTCAATCTCTTGGAGTCTGGCCGCCGGGGGAGAATCGGTTTGCAGAGGGCGCTGCCCGGCGAGGCGGTTTTGGAGTTCGATCAGGCGCGCGTAATAGGCTGGCAGGAAGCCGGTTTTGAGCCAGCCCGCCTCCTGCCACTCTTCGATTTTTTCGAAGAGCATTTGGTGCCAGCGAAATTCCTGCCATGCCTTTGCTCTTCTTTCGGGAGGGAAGGGAGGGTAGTTTAATCCCAGCGCGGAGAGGGTCTTTTCGCGCCGGGCGAGGTAATGTTCTTCCAGTTTTTTGGGAAATTCGTCAAGGATGTCTCCCCACTCGTCCATTTCGGTCAGAAGCCAGTCCAGCCGCGCGAGCTCTTCGAGGAGATTTGCCTTCCCCTTGAAGCCGCAGCGGGGACATTCTTCACCGATGTTCAGGTCGGGATGTTTGCAGCGCGGGCAATCCATGCAAGGATTATGACACAGGAGAATTCACAAGGCAAGGAGTAGTCCGTCGAGATGAGTCCTCAATACGTCCACCTGGGCTGGTAATCGCAGTAGTTGTTGTAGGTCAGGCGTCGGACGTCTGTGCCGTCCAAGCGCATGATGAAGATTTCGCAGGAAGCCTGGTCCTTGGCAGCGACATTGGTATAGGCGGTAAAGGCAATCCAATTTCCGTCAGGCGAAAAACTGACTCCCTGGGCATTGATGCCGTTTGTCAACTGCGTCAACCCGCTTCCGTCGAGGTTCATGGTGAACACCTCGTGGGCAAAGGGACCTCCCTGATCGAACGCGATCAGGTCGTAAACCGACCAGTCGCTCCGCCCGCGTGTATCTATCCCGTCGTTTACGACCGCCGGATTACGCCCATTGAAATCCATCATGTACAGTTTGTTGCTGTCGTTCCTGCCGAGGGCAAACAGAATCCTGATGCCATCGGGCGACCAGATCGGATCGTGAACGTCCTTATCGTTCACTTCATAAAATTTCTGCGGGTTGCTCCCGTCCCGATCCATCAACCACAAATCGAGTAAAGCATCCTGCCCCCGCATGTGGAACAGGATGCGAGTATCGTCCGGTGAAATATCCGGCGCGCCGAGGCTGGTCTTCATATCGGTCAACTGCCGGATGGAGCCGTTTCCCAGGTCCACTTCGTAGATTTCGGCGTAACTATCATAATTGGCTACAAAGAGCACCGTTCGTCCGTCGGGGGCGGGGGAGGGACTGAAGTTCGCCTCTTTCGAATCCGTGAGTCTTCGCCAGCCGGAGCCGTCCGCGTTCATGATACAGATCTCGGATCCCTGCACTTCACAGGTAAACACAATCCTGCCGGTCGGCTCGGTATCCGTCACGATGGTCGGTACCGTTTCGGTCTCCACAATGACGGGTACAAAGTCGGGAGGCGTATTTGTAGGATCGATTTCCGAGGTGGGGGTGATATTGTTTCGACTTGCCATCACGACAAAGATTGCGCCCACGACAAGCAGTCCGATCATACCAACCAGGAGCGGCACGCCGAGTTTTTGCAAATTCGGAAATGGCAGTTTTGCCGGTTTCGGTAATTTGATATTAACCTGACTTTGGGATGTGATCTCCCGTCTGATGCCGATATAGTCCTTGAGAGCAAAAGCAAGTTCGTCGAGCCCGGCTTCGAATTTCATGCGCAGGTCCACGCGCTGGTGACTGGCAAGCCTGAGCGGCGTGGAGGTGTGATCATCGCCTTCGATCAAAACGGGGAAAATGCGTTTGCGGTGTTGCTCCCCAAAACTGATCTCGCGCCGCACCCATTCCGAATTGTTCGATTCGGGCGAAAGAAGCACGATGATCCCCATGGACTCGCGTATCGCCTTTTCGATCTCGCGTTCCCAGGTGGGCGTACCGGGCGTCAGATTTTCGATGTCCACCCAGATTTCGATGCCGCGTTCACGCAGTTCCCGAACGATACGTTTCTGTTTGGCCGTATCCTCCCGGCTATAACTCATGAAAAAATAAGGGGCAGATGACATGTTCATGGTTCTCAAACCTCTTTTCCCTGTGCTTCATCGAGCAGGCAACACCTCCATCCAATTCAGACAGCGGCTACGCTCGCGCAAGTTCCGGCGCGCCGCACCCCGCGTCGAAAACCTGATTTCAAATTGGTGTATGCCCGGCGCTTTGTGTAAACGCGTATTGCGCGGTTGCCATCGTCCTGCCGCGCGCCTTCTGATTAGATTATAGGTGAAAAACAGGAATAGGTAAACAAAAAAAGCGGAGACGCGTCTCCGCTGTCGAAATTTCGGCTCCCCATCATTCTGCGAGGTTCAATTCGTTCGGGTGTGGCGGGTAATCCGGTTTTTGGCGGCGAAACTCATAGTTCTCGAGAATGGCACGGATGATCTCACGCTGTCGGCCGGTCAGTCTTTTGAATTCCATGCCGACATTGAAATATTCCGGGCTGAGATCCGTCTTGCACCAAGCCACACGCACAGGCACAGTAATGGTCTCCTCGGAAAAATCCTTCAACTCGGGCAGTTGAATCTGAACGATCATCTCCTTATCCGCCTGCAATTCCAGGTCGCTGATGACCATTGCTCCCAGTTCGTTGAGGTCTCCCAGATACCCTATAAGATATCCCTCGTGCACGTCGAACACCTGGGAATAGGACATTAAGTCTTTGCGGGGCAGTTTTCGTCTTTCCTGCATGGGCGCCTCTCGTCCAAGTGTACATGAAGTCCAGACCAAAATCAATTGTACAGGCGTCTTAAAAACATTGGGGTTTCGTCTCGATTGTGGTTAAATCGTCCCATGCGATGGATCTATCTCTCCCCTCATCTCGACGACGCGGTTCTCTCTGCAGGCGGGCTGATGTACGAGCAAACGCGCTCAGGCATTCGGGTGGAAATCTGGACGTTGATGTCTGGCGTTCCCAGCGGCGGTGAAGCTTCGCCTTTTGCCCAGCTGCTTCACCAGCAGTGGGGGTTTTCCTCCGCCGAGGAGGCTGTCGGCTCGCGCCGCGAAGAAGATCGAAAAGCCGCGCAGATCGTGGGCGCGACCGCCCGGCATTTCGATTTTTTGGATTGTATATACCGCCGGGATGAAAATGGCAAATGGCTCTATGATCAGATTTCACTCCCGCCTCAAGGGCTGGACCGGCGCCTGCCGCGTCAGATGGCAGACGCCATCTCCTCCCGCCTCGAGCCCGACGATGTGCTGGTCTGCCAACTATCGGTCGGTTCGCACGTGGATCATGTGCTCGTCCGCCAGGCGGCGGAATTACTCGGGCACCCGCTTCTGTACGATGTTGACATCCCCTACCTGTTCTACAAACCGGAGGAATTGGCTCCGAAATCGGTCGGGATGGAGAAAACGGTTTATGCGGTGACAGAATCCGGCCTACAGTCGTGGCAGGAGGCGGTTTTGGCGTATACCTCCCAACTCCCGGCGTTGGGAGACGCCATGAAAACCCCCGAACTCGCGGCGGCATCCCTCCGATCCTATTGGGCGGAACAGGGCGGCATCCCTTTATGGCGGGTTTCATAACAAAGTTACAAAATACTTGAATTGGCATGTAATCCGTGATATATTATGCCCGCTTTTGGGAAATGTCTCGACTAATTTTGTCCCGTCCTACGGGACAATCTTCTTCTTAGCAGGACAATCATATGCCGAACAACTTTTTGACCAAAGAAGGTTTTCAAAAACTACAGGAAGAGTTGGATTACCTGCGCAAAGTCAAGCGTCAGGAGGTTGCCAACCGCTTGCACGAGGCGATGGAGGGCGGGGAACTCATCGAGAACGCCGAGTACGAAGCCGCCAAAAACGAACAGGCGTTTGTGGAAGGGCGCATCCAGGAACTGGACGCCCTGCTTGCCAGCGCAAAAATCATTGACGACAACGGCAAAAAGAAAAGCGACGGCGTTCAACTCGGTTCCAAAGTGACAATCAAGGAAGGCAACTTCGACCCTGAAACCTTCATCATCGTCGGCGCGGCGGAAGCCAACCCCAGAGAAGGCAAGATTTCCAACGAATCTCCCATCGGCAAAGCCATTCTCGGACACAAAGTCGGCGAATCCGTCAGAGTGGAAACCCCTGGCGGTACCTATACGGTTAAAATACTGAAGATCGGCTGAGTTCGAATTTACAGGTACGACCTGAACTCCCCGCGTGCCTGTTGTGGAACGCGGGGTTGTTTTTTATAATAGGCTTCTTGCAAAAGTGCGCCGGAAGGCGCACAGTACGCCTTCGCGTAAGAGACGTTCTCCCCTGGCGCTTGCCCGCCCGGGCAAGTGTAATGTCCCTGCCGGCGTAAGAGAACGCCGATTGTGCCAATGGATTTCGACAAACATACGACCGACTACTTATATATTGGACTTACACAAAACCACTCGTTATTCAGCTTTTGACCGCTGACGATAGACCGTCTCTTGAAATCCGTCAAAACCCTGTGCCTGAGCGACGGGAAACGCGGAAACGCCACCTTTCTCCCCGGCGGGAAAAGGAAAGGAAACAAATGACCGAATACAATTCACTTGAGAAAATCCGGTTGCAAAAGTTGGACGAACTGCGCGCGGCAGGCATCGAAGCCTATCCCACACGGGCGCAGCGCACACACACGAGCGCCGAGGCAATTGCCGAATTCGAAGCGAAAGAAGACGAGTCAAGCGAGGTTGCCGTGACGCTTGCTGGCCGCCTTCGTGCGATGCGCGCGATGGGCAAAGTCTCCTTTGCCCACATCGAGGACGGCGCAGGAAAGGTGCAATTATTCTTCCGCGCCAACGAAATCGGGAAGGATCGCCTGGATTTTTTCAACAAGATGTTCGACATCGGCGATTTCATCCAGGCGGATGGGGTGATGTTCCGCACCAAAACCGGGGAAGTGACGCTTCACGTCCGCGACTTCAAACTGCTTGCCAAATCCATCAGCCCTCTTCCCGCCGCAAAAGACGAGACCCTCGAGGATGGCACGGTCATCCGGCATGCCGCGCTGGAGAATCCCGAATTACGGGCGCGCCAGCGCTATGCCGACCTGGCGGTCAACCCCGAGGTGCGCGAGACGTTTCGCAAACGCGCCGCCATCGTCAAAGCCTTGCGCGACTTTTTGGATGCGAAAGGTTTTCTCGAGGTGGAGACCCCCATCCTTCAGCCCCTGTATGGCGGCGCGGCGGCGCGTCCGTTCGTAACGCATCACAACGAACTCGAACAGGACATGTATCTGCGCATTTCCTTCGAGTTATATCTCAAGCGTCTGCTTGTCGGAAACCTGGAAAAGGTCTATGAAATCGGGCGCGACTTTCGCAACGAGGGCGTCTCCTTCAAGCATAACCCTGAGTTTACCCAGCTGGAATTCTATTGGGCATACGCCGACTACCTCCAGGTCATGGAATTGACCGAGCAGATGGTCTCGTATGTCGCGCAGACCGTCCTGGGTACTCACAAAATCAGATTCAAGGAACACGAGATTGACCTGACCCCCCCATGGAGGCGGCTCGAAATGCGTCGGGGTATTCTCGAAACCTCGGGCATTGACTTCGCCGAGCATAAAACTGCCGAGGAGTTGTTCAAAACCATTCGGGCGAAGCACCCAAACATGACTCCCGATCCGAAAGCGACGCGCGGCAAGCTGATTGACTTCCTGCTTTCGGAGTTCCTCGAGCCGACCCTCATCCAGCCGACATTCCTGTACAACTATCCGCGCGATATTTCCCCGCTGGCAAAATCCATCCCCGGCGATCCGCTCACCGTGGAACGCTTCGAGGGCTATGTGGCGGGCTTCGAGTTGTGCAACGCCTTTACCGAACTCAACGACCCGCTCGATCAGGAACAGCGTTTCCTCGAAATGGGACGCGATTATGAAGCCGACGACGAGGAAAAGCACCCGCTCGATGAAGACTATCTGCGCGCCATGCGCTACGGCATGCCTCCCAACGGAGGTTTCGGCATGGGCGTGGACAGGTTGACCATGCTCTTGCTCGACAAGCATTCCATCCGCGAGGTGCTCCTGTTCCCTGCATTGCGGAACGAGGAATAAAAAACGGCGTGACCGGGGCGGGTTCTTCCCGCCCCTTTCTTTCGAGAACTGACCAACCCTGGCACCGTCTCTTTTCACAATAACGGGGGATATTAACCCAGCGAAACAACAGGATACAATAAAAGGAGGAGAAAAAATGCCGAATACAACCAAGAAAATCACCCTGCTCATCCTGTCCGCCGCTGTTCTCGCCTCCTGCAACGGCTGGGGGGTGAACCCTCTGCCTCAGCCCACGCCCTTCCTCCCCCCCACGCGGACGCCGTCCATCATCAGCCCTACACCGGCCGGTATCGGCGCCGCCACATCCACCCCGGTCATTGCCACAGCCGTCGCCGCTCCCACACTCACACCAACCTTCCTCCCCACCAGCACGAACCAGCCCTCTCCCACCGTCACAGAGACACCGATCAACACCTTCACGCCCACACCGATCACCAATGCGCCTGCGCTTCGCATCCTCCTCCTCGGCTGTAACACCGACCTCGACATCCTGCACGGCATGGGCGAAGTGACCAACGCCTACGTCACGCTCCAGAACATCGGCAACGTTCCGCTCACCAACCTGATCGCCACGCTCTACGCCCTCGACGAAGGCAGGGAGCACCCAGACAAGATCCAGGAAATCGCCGTCATCCCGATCGGTTACGAAATCACCCTCAAAATGACCGTAGACAGCACCTACAAGGCGGAATCGCCCATCCAGGTGGAGGTGAACAGCGACCAGGGACTCTTCCCGCGCGAGGGCGCCGCCTCCTGCCGGAACCTCGGACGCTTCACCCCCAAACCCGACGGCTTGAACACCCCCGTGCCGCTCACACCCTGAGGAAGCGCCTAGTGACGTTCTCCAACGTCAGACACATTCCAACGAAGGTTATAATCGAACCATGGCAAATGACAATTTATCCACCCTGCGCAATAAAATCGCCATCCTGATTGACGGCGATAACGCCCAACCCTCCCTCCTGCCCGAAATGCTCGTGGAAGCTGGCAAACACGGTCAGGTCACCGTCCGCCGCATCTACGGCGACTGGACCACCAGCAACATGAACTCCTGGAAAGACATCCTCAACTACCACGCCTTCCAGCCCATCCAGCAATTCCGCTACACGGTTGGCAAGAACGCCACCGACAGCGCCATGATCATTGACGCCATGGACATCCTGCACTCCGGCGTGGTGGACGGTTTCTGCCTGGTCTCCTCCGACAGCGACTACACCCGTCTCGCCACCCGCATCCGCGAGTCGGGCATCTTCGTCATGGGCATCGGCGAAAAGAAGACCCCCAAAGCCTTCGTCAACGCCTGCGACGTGTTCGTCTTCAGCGAAAATCTTGCCGCAGAAAAGAAAGCCACCCGCCAGAAGCAGGCGCAGGCGAAGAAATCAACCGGCAAGAAGCAGGAGGAGGGCAAAGAGGAACTCGATCCCATGCCGGTTCTCAGTCAAGCCTTCGAAATGTCGGTGGGACAGGACGGCTGGGCGCCGCTGGCTTCGATGGGACAGGCGATCTACCAGGTGGACCCCAGTTTCGACCCCCGCACCTACGGTCACAAACAACTCTCGCGCATGATCGCCAAACTCAAAGACCGCTTCGAAATCCGCACGCAGGATATAGGCGGCACAAGCGTCATGTATGTGAAGATGAGGGAGTAGGTTTCTTACCGCGAGGTGTACGGCAGGAGCGTCACCGCGCCTGAAACGGCGTCGGTTTTCCTTATCCCGAACTGACGTTCGGACGAATTACAAAATCTTCTCATACGCGCCGACAATTTGTTGAGCGATCTTCTCCCAGGCATAATCGCGCGCATACTCCGCCGCCTGCGCGCTCATCTGTGCGTGGAGTTCCTGGTCGTTCAACAGCCACGAGATCTTCTCGCACAATTTATCGGGCTCTTCGGCAGGGATGGTGAAACCCGTTTCACCGTCGCGCACCAGATACGCCAGCCCTCCCACCTCCGAAGCGATCACCGGCGTCCCGCACGCCATCGCCTCCAGCGCTACCATGCCGAACGACTCGTAATGCGAGGGCATCACCAGTACCTCCGCCGCCGAATAATAATACGGCAACTTGTCCTGATCGCGCTTGCCCAGAAAAACAACCGTTTGCCCCAGAGCCAATTCATCGCACAACGCCTGCAGGCGTTTCATTTCCGCCGTCATCTTCTCGCGGCTGGCGGAAGGGTCACCGCCGATGATCGCCAGATGCACAGGGCGGCTCCTGTCCTTCAACGTCAGACAGCACATGGCATGGATGAGCGTATCCACGCCCTTGAGCGGTTCGATGCGCCCCACGAACAACACCATGCGGTCTTCGGGCTTGAGCCCCACGTACAGCTTCGCCTCATCGGATGGAATCGGGTAGAAGTGACCCAGGTCCACACCCGGCGGGATAATGACCATCTTCGATGCGTCCGCTTTATAGAGGAAGCGCAACTGCGTCAATTCCGCCAGGGTGGCGACGACGATGCGGTTCGCGCGATGGAGGACCTGCTTCTCCCCATTGATCCGATACTCGCCTTCGCGTTCCTCCTCGCTCCGCGCGATGCGGTTCTTCATCTCACCCAACGTGTGGAACATGTGAAGGATGGGCGCGCCAGCCCACAGGTCCGAGAGAGAGGCGGCGGCGATGCCGCTCATCCAATAATGGCTGTGGATGATGTCGTATCGAATGCCCTTTTCCTTCGCAAAGGCATCCACGCCTTGCACAAACTGCGGGATGTACTCCGCCAGTTCCCGTTTGGGAAGCGGCGTTTCGGGTCCGGCGGGGACGTGGACGACGCGGTTGCCGTAGCCGAGGTCGTGCAGGACGTGCGGCACATGTTCATCCTGCGAGCGCGTGAACACGTCCACATGGATGCCCATTTTGCCCAACTGACGCGTGAGTTCACGGACGTAGACGTTCATGCCGCCCGTGTCCTTGCCGCCGAGCGTTGCCAGCGGGCAGGTGTGATAGGAGAGCATGGCAATGCGCAGCATAGGGTTTACCGCAGATTAGACGACATGAAGGGCCTGAAACTTGCGTGAAATATTGTAATCCTTTATAATCCCCGCCGCCGTAGGGCAAGCCACCGTAGCACAGCTGGCAGTGCAGACGATTCGTAATCGTCAGGTCATGGGTTCAAATCCCATCGGTGGCTCAGCGATGAGACCCCCGAGTTCTTCGAGAATCCGGGGGTCTTCGATTCACTCTATCCCGTCAAATATATGGTCGAGCGCTTCCTCGTTGACATCGAACACCGCACCATTTTCCGGGATGGCTTCCTTCGTCATCCACTTCGGGATGCGGTCGTCTTCCTTCGTGAAGCCCGCGCGGCGGTTGAATTCGCGCTCCATTTTGATGGTCTGCTTGCCGAGTTCCTGCAGGATGTTGTCGGGCAGGTCGTCCCAGCCGTAGCGCGCGGCAAGCAGGCGTTTGACGACAAAGTCGGGCGTGGCGGCGTAGCCGAAGCCTGCGAAGATACATGCGCCCAGTGTGTCGTAGCCAGCCATGTTCAATTGAGCGTTCAGCGACACGTCCCTTTGGATATTCGGGTCGAGGTGATTGATTTGCGCGCGGATGGTGAGTCCACAGGTGTGGTCTGCTCCCTGCGGTGTGGTGGCGTACGTCACGCCCGTGCCTTTGATAGAGCGCGGCTCGTAGGCAGACATGGCCTGTCCCTTCACGGCGGGGACACGCTCGATGTTGTATTTCTTTCCAGTGGCAACTGCCCCATCGCCGAGGACGCGCCCGACTGTTGTACCGTTGCGGATTTCGTCCATCAATTTCAGCGCGTCGGCTTCGCTGCCCCATTGCATCAATCCCGCCTCCGCGGCGACGCCGAGCGCCGCGCCTATCTCAATCGAATCCAACCCCAAGTCGTTGACCTGCCAGTTCAGCCGCCCGATGGAATCGAGCGAGTTGATTTCGAGATTCGAGCCCATCAGACCGATGGTCTCGTATTCGAGCGGCGAAACGATGATCTTGCCGTCTTCGCCGCCGAAAACATTCGAGCATTTGATGGTACACCCCGCCATGCAGGCATGGGAAGGATCGGAGGGTTTGCCGCGCGTGAGCGTAAACTCGCGCAATTGCTCGCCGCTGATGTCGTCCACGCGGTCGAACGTGCCGCGCGAGAAATTCCTCGTCGGCAATGCGGCGAATCGCTGTGTCATCTGCGTCATGGCAGCGGTGCCGTAATCGTGATACGTTTTCGTCTGCGGATGATCCATCAGGGCTTTGGTGTAATCCTTCTGCGCGGCTTTGAACGCTTCGGGACTCACGATGGGCGGTTTCTGTCCACCGGCGTTATCGAACACGATGGCTTTGATACGCTTCGAGCCCATCACCGCGCCGAGTCCGCCGCGGGCGTTGATACGCGAAGGGACGCGGTCTTTGTCGATATTCTGGATTCCCGCGGCTTTCATTTGCATCTCGCCGCCGGGCCCAATGAGAGCAATGGCTACTTTATCGCCATACCGTTCGATCAACTTTTCCGCCGAGGCGTAAACCCCCAAACCTGCCAGGTCGTCTGCCTTCTCCCATTTTGCGCCGTTGAGTGAAAGATGCAACACCCACCAATCATCGCCTTCGGGTTTATCCTCAACGATGAGCGCATGGATGCCCATGGTCGCCATGTGAAGTCCCGTGCGCCCGCCTGCGTTGGATTCTTTGATCCCGCCCGTCAGCGGAGACTTGCCACCCACCGAGATACGGTCAGTGGAGGAGAGCATGTGTCCCACCAATAAGCCGGGCGCGAAGATGAGTTTGTTGCCTGCGCCGAGGGGGTCAGTCTTGGCGTCCACTTCGTCGAGCAGGATGCGGGCGATCAGTCCGCGCCCGCCGAGCCGCTGCCAGGAGGCGGGGACGGGTTCTTTCGTCAAGGTTTGTGTGCGTGTGTTGATACGCCAGATTTGCATAGGGTCTCCTGATCTTCACAGGTTTGCAGGGTTGAACGTTTCAACGTTCCAACAAACTTACTACTGCCTCGCGGAACACCTTCGTATGATACTCCACATCCGCTTCGGTGGTGTCGGGCGAGATGAGCGCCATGTTGTGGAAGGGAGTCATCAGGATGCCGCGGTTGAGCGAGTAGAGGTGCATGTAGCGGTCGAGTTCGTGGTCAACGGCGGCGTGTGCCTCCCCACCGTTGCGCGGCGGGGTCGGGCGGAACCAGTATTCGGAACGGTTGCCGAGGCGTTTGACGATCCAGGGGAGATTGAATTCGGCTATCACACCTTCGACTCCCGCGGTGAATTTTTCCTGCAGGGCGATGGCTTTGGCATAGAACTCATCGGTCAGGACGTTTTGAAGCGTGGCTTTCATTGCGGCAATGGAGAGGGCGTTGCCCGCCAGCGTCCCGCCGATGCCGCCCACGTCGGCGTCGTCCACGGCGAGTTTGGCGGCAAAGGCGCGGCTGACTTCCTCGGTGAAACCATAGACCGCGGCGGGAACGCCTCCAGCGAGGGGTTTGCCGAGGGTGAAGAAATCAGGCTGAAGTCCGTGTGAGGCGGTGTATCCGCCAGGACCCGCACAGATGGTGTGAGTCTCGTCAAGGATGAGGTAGGTGCCGTAGCGTCGGGTGATGTCCCGAAGCGCGTCGTGGTAGCCAGGTTCGGGGTGGATGATGCCGATGTTGGTCATGACAGGTTCGGCGAGGACGGCGGCGACATCGCGGGCGGAGAGGGCAGTTTCGAGCGCGGCGATGTCGTTGAACTCGATGACTTTGCTGGTGAGGCGCGGGTCAATTTGCGGACCCATGTTGTTGGGACGCGGGATGGGCGTGCCTTCTTCGTCGAGCGTGATGAAGGTTTCGTCCACCGAGCCGTGATAGCAGTAGTTGAAGACGAGGATTTTGGGGCGTCCCGTGATGAGCCGCGCCATGCGCAGGGCGAAGCGGTTGGCGTCGGTGGCGGTGAGGGCGAACTGCCAGTACGGCAGACCGAAGCGGCGCTGCAATTCCTCACCGACCCAGATGACATCTTCGTACGGGAGCATGAGGGTGATGCCTTTTTGAATCTGTTCATTGATGGCTTCGACGGTCGCATCCGGGCTGTGACCCGTCATCGCGCCCGTGTCGCCGAGGCAGAAGTCAATGTAGGAGTTGCCGTCCGCATCGGTGAAGCGCGCACCTTTGGCTTCCCTGACAAACACGGGGAACGACCCCGCCCAGCGAATCATCCACAGCATCGGCACGCCGCCGTGCAGCGACTTGCGCGCCCGCTGGTAGAGTTCGTAGGATTTGGGATGGGTTTTGTGGAAGAGTTGTTCTTCGGATTGGAGGAGGTGAGTGAGTTTGGCGCGGTTGATGGAAGAAGTCATGACGTTTGAAGGTTTGCAGGTTTGAACGTTCAAACGTTTCGATATTCAAACCTGTCAACGAAAATTGATCAGCCTATCGTTTCTTTGAGCGACTCGCCAAAAATACGCAAGCCGTCATTGATTTGCTCGGCGGTCACATTCAGCGGCGGGATCCAGCGCACGGTGTTGTCGTAGGTGCCGCAGGAGAGCAGGAGCATGCCCTTTTCCTCGACTTTATGGATGATTTCCTTGACGAGCGGTTTGGCTTTATCGGCTCTTCCCTCGACGATAAATTCAGTTCCCACCATCAAGCCTTTGCCGCGCACGTCGCCAATCTGCGGGTATTCCTCCTGCAATTTGCGAAATCCCGTCATCAATTGGATGCCGCGTTCCGTCGCGTTTTCCAGCATGTGTTCCTCCCGCATCGCGCGGAGGGTGGCGACTCCCGCCGCGCAGGCGACGGCGTTTCCGCCATACGTCCCGCCGATAGAGCCGACATCGAGTTTGAGCATGATGTCGGTGCTGGTGAAGACGCCCGAAAGCGGCATGCCGGAGGCGATTCCCTTGGCGGCGGTGATGATGTCTGGCACGATTTCGAAATGTTCGAAAGCAAACCACTTGCCCGTGCGCCCAAAGCCCGATTGGACTTCATCGAAGATGAGCAGGATTTTGTGACGGTCGCAAATCTCGCGCAATCCCTTCATGAAGGATTTCGGAGGAACGACGTATCCTCCCTCGCCGAGGACGGTTTCGATCAAAATCGCCGCGGTCTCCTTGGGAGCCGTCTGTGAGGCGAGCAGGTATTCGAGCTGTTCCAGCGCGTACTCCGATGCCTCCGCTTCGGTCATCTTGAGGCGGAAGGCATACGGGAACGGCGCAACATACACCCCCGAAGGCAATGGACCAAAGCCCGCCCGATATACGGTTTTGGAGGTGGTCAGTGCCATAGTGCCGGAGGAACGTCCGTGGAAGGAGCCGCTGAACACAATGACATTCTGCCTGCCCGTGGCGACTCGCGCGATCTTGACCGCGTTCTCCAGCGCCTCGGCGCCCGAATTGGCAAAATAATACGAGTCAATCGAGGGCGGCGTGATCTTTCGCAGTTCTTCGATCAGCTGGAGCATCGGTTTGTGGATGACGATATTCGCCTGGGCGTGGATGAAATTCCCCGCCTGTTCGCGAATCGCTTCGACCACTTTGGGGTGGCAATGCCCCGTATTCGTCACGCCGATACCGCAGGTGAAGTCGAGCAGTTTGCGCCCGTCATCGGTGTAGATATATGAGCCTTCGGCGCGGTCGGCAACGAAATTGAAGATGCGCGTCCACGCGGGGGTCATGTGGGGGAAGTTTTCGGTGTAGAGCTTGTTTTCTGGCATGGGGGTTCTTTCAGGAAGGTAATTGGTCATTGATCTAGAGGGGATGTTGAAGAAGACGCAGCGAGAGAATTGGGGATGAGGCGGCTCACCTCATCCCCAATTACTATTTACCAGTTACGATGGTAAGTACTCCGCCGCCCACTCGATGTCGTGTTTCTTCAGAGTCTCGCGGGTCGGCACGCCGTTGGCGGTCCAGCCTGCAAACTTGTAGTAATTATCCAAAGCGGATTCGATCTCCTCGTGAGTCAGAGCGATGCCCGCCGTCGGACCCGTCCCCTTGAGGGCTTTGAAGAATTTCTTCGGCAGTTTGTCCGCGCTTCGGTCGAGTCCCTCGCGGGCGTTGAAGGTGCGGAAGAGATTCAAACGGCGTTCGCCGACAGCCATCAATTCTTCGACCGTGACATCCCAGCCCGTGACCGCGCGAATCATTTCGACGGTCTCGGCAGGACCGTAAAGCGTCCACGCGGGACCGAAGACGAACTGGCAAAGTTCGACCGAGTCGAGCATCGAGTAGAAGACTTCGGTGAGATACGCAAAGCGGACTTTTTCCTCGGTGAGCGAATAAGCGGGCTGCGGCGCTCCAAGACCGAGCAATTTGAGCCTGTTGAGGTTCAGGTCTGCAACTCCCTCCTCATAGTACGGATCATGCTCTGAGGATTGGTGATCCGCGCCGAAGGGATTGACCGCGTAGATCAACCCCAGCGAACGCTTCGCCTGCGGCATGTGCGCGGGCGCCTCGGCGCCCTTGACGGTGATGAGACACTCGTCTGCGCCATTGCCCCATTTTGCAGCGGCGCGCTCGGAGCCTTGCGAAAGAACCTTGCCAAGCGGTCCTTCGTTCTTCACGATTTGATCGAGAACCTTGAGCATGACATCGGCATCGCCGAACTTGAGTTCGAGTCCGCCAGTCTGTTCCTTTGTGATGACGCCGTTCTCGAAGCACTCCATCGCAAAGGCAATCGTCGCGCCGCAGGCAATGGTATCCACACCATACTCATTGCAGATTTGATTGGCGCGCGCAATGGCAGGCAGGTCCTTGATGCCGCAATAGGAACCGAACGTGCCGATGGTTTCATACTCGGGACCGCCATAACGCGGGTCGGCTTTGTATGCCCCTTCCTTGATTTCGACCACACGCTTGCAGCGTACAACGCAGGCGTAACAGGTGTCGCGTTCCTTGAGAATGGTGGCAGACATCTTTTCGCCGCTGATGTCTTCGCAAAATTCGAATTGACCTTCGGAGTAGTTGCGGGTGGGGAGCGAACCGATGGTGTTTTGGAACATTACTACCGTCGCCGTGCCGTCGTTTGCCAGGCCGGGCATGTCCGGGTTATCGGGCAGGATCTTCGGTCCCGTCTTGTTCAACGCGGCCAACGCTTTCGAGTCGGCAAGGGTCGGCTTCTTCGTACCGCGCACCGCGACCGCCTTGAGATTCTTCGAAGCCATTACCAAGCCCATGCCTGTGCGTCCGTTGTGACGGTTGGACATGCTGACCAGCGAAGAGAACAGCACGCCCTTCTCGGCGGCGGGACCATGCTGGAGAATTTCGGCTTTCGGGTCCACTTCCTTGTGCAGGATGTCGTCCACTTCCCCCGTGATCTTGCCCATCAAATGCGCCGCGTCGCGCAGTTCGGCTTTACCATCCACAATCGCAAGGTACACAGGCTTGGGCGACTTGCCCTTGACGACGATACCGTCGAAGCCCGCAAATTTCAACTCGGCAGGAAAGAAACCGCCGCTCTGCGAATCCCCAATGCCGCCGCTGATGGGCGACTTGGCGTTTGCGTTCAGGCGGCTCTGCCCCGAAATCGCCGCGCCCGTTGTCACGCCCGTGAACAACGTCAGCACATTCTCGGGACCAAGCGGGTCGGCACCCTTCGGCATTTCGCGCAGGATGTAATACATGCCCATGGCGCTCCCACCCATGTACTTGCGGTAGAACGCCTCGTTCGGTTCCTCCACCGTCAACGCGCCCTTCGTCAAATCCACGTGCAAAATCTTGCCGTTATATCCGTTTGGCATAGTGTCCTCCATTGGGTGGCGATTGGTAAATTACCAAGCGTTTGTATAATTATACGGAGACTCGGCAGGGATGGCAAACGATTGTTTCCGAAATGAACAGTAAATCAGAAAGTTTTGTCTGTCCAGCCAATGCAGGCAGAGCATTTCCCTTGTCCATTCGAGGGGTTGAGGGTAGGATTAGCGGCAAGAGAGATTCGCGCGCAATGTCGTTTTTAGTTTGGGAATTGGCAAATCCATCTTTTGTCAGGTGAAATCACCCATGCACCGTATCTCTGAAGACCAAACCCGCAAATCGCTGATCAACCCGCAACTGGAACGCGCGAGCTGGACTCTGCGCGACCATAGCAAGGTCAAAATCGAAATTCCCGTAGAGGGCTACGACAAAGAACCCTGGAATGGCGTGACCGATTACTGCCTCTACCGCGAAAATGGGGAGATTCTGGCGGTGGTGGAAGCCAAGAAGACGGCGGTGGATGTGCGCCTGGCTGAAGCGCAACTCACCCATTACGTCACCGAAATCGAAAAGCATCAGTCCTTCCGCCCGTTTGGGTTTCTCGCCAACGGGCGCGAAATTTATTTTGTGGACGTGGGCTACGCCCCCCGCCGCGAAGTCTTTGGCTTCTTCACCCGCGACGACCTGGAGAACCTGCTCTACCTCCGCCAGAACGCGCAGCCGCTCAGTTCGGTGGCAATCAACAACGACATCGTTGACCGCTCCTATCAGCACGAAGCCATACGGCGGGTGTGTGAAGCCTTTGAACAAAAGCGTCCCGAAGGTTCAGAACCTTCGGGACGTTCAGGCGGCAAGCGCAAAGCCCTCATCGTCATGGCGACAGGCACGGGCAAGACGCGTACCACGATGGGGCTGATTGACGTATTCATGCGCGCCAACCAGGCGCGGCGGATTTTGTTCGTCGCCGACCGCGACGCGCTGGTGGACCAGGCAAAAGAAGACGGCTTCGAGAAATTCCTGCCGCAAGAACCCTGCACCCGCCTGCGGACGTATGCCCTCGATACCACCAAACGCCTCTATGCGGTCACGCTCCAAACCTTGAGCAACATCTTCGAGCAGTTTTCGCCCGCCTTCTTCGACCTGATTATCTTCGATGAAGTGCACCGCTCCATCTTCAACAAGTTCAACGAAGTGCTGGAATACTTCGACGGGCGGCAAATCGGGCTGACCGCCACCCCCGCCAACTACATCAACCGCGATACCTTCCTCGCCTTCGACTGCGCCGATGGCAAGCCGACCTATCTCTACACCTACGAACAAGCCATCGAAGACAAGTACCTGGTGGATTACGAACTCTACGCGGCGCGCACCCGCTTTCAGCGGCAGGGCATTCACGGCGTGGACCTGACCGAAGAAGAGCGCAACGCCCTGCTCGAACAGGGTCTCGTCCCCGACGACATCAACTACGAAGGCACGGAACTGGAGCGCACCGTCAGCAACCGCGATACGCTCCGCAAGCAGTGGGAAGAAATCTGGGAAGTGTGCCGCAAAGACTCCTCGGGGCAATTGCCAGGCAAGACCATCATCTTTGCCATGACGCAGGAACACGCCCTGCGCCTGCTGGATACCTTCAATGAGATGTACCCGCAATTCCCAGGGCTGGCAAAGGTCATCACCCACAAATCCGAGTATCGCGGCACGCTGGTCGAAGCCTTCAAGAAGCAGGATTTCCCACGCATCTCCATCTCGGTAGATATGCTCGACACAGGCATTGACGTTCCCGAAGTGGTCAATCTCGTCTTCATGAAGCCCGTCCAGTCGCCCATCAAGTTACAGCAGATGATTGGGCGCGGGACGCGCTCTCAGGCGGCGTGCCGTCATCTGGAGTGGCTGCCCAATCTCGAGAAAAAGGATTTTCTCATCCTGGATTTCTGGGAGAACAACTTCAGCCGCGACGCGAAGGAAGTGGCGGATCTTTCCACGCCCGTGCTGGTCACCGTTTTCAATACCCGTCTGCGCCTGCTGGAGACTTACCTGCGCGACCAGCAGAATCCCGACTGTCAGCAGGTCATCGCCGATTTGCGCGCGCAGATTGCCCAAATCCCGACCGATGCGTTCACCCTCCGCAAGCATTTGCCCGACATCGAAGAAGCCTGGACGGACGCCTTTTGGAATTATCTCATCCCGCAGAAACTGGAATTCCTGAAACTGAAAGTCGCCCCGCACCTGCGGCTCGTGCCTGGCGTGGATGTCGCCGCGGCGACCTTCGTCAGCAAGGTGGAGCGGCTGAAACTGCTCCAGCGCATGAGCAAACCCGCCGATGACGTGATTGCCTCCATCGCCGAAGACGCCGCGCTCCTGCCCGATTTCGCCGCCAGCAGCCCGAAGGTCAAGCCGCATGTCGAGAAGTGCCGCCCCGAAGAACTGCTTAAAGCCAGCCCCAGCGACCTGACCGCCCTGCGCGACGCGCTCGCTCCGCAAATGCGCTACAAACAGCGGCTGGACAAATTCATCGAACTCGACCTGCTCGATTCGATTGCCGTCAGCGGCTACATTCTGCTCACCAAAAGCGGCGAGAAGATGTATGTGACGGAATACCGCGAAAAGGTGGAGAAGCGCATCCTGGAACTGGTGGCGAATCACCCGACGATTCGGGCGCTGCAGCGCGGCGAGCCGCTCGACGACTGGCAGCTGCTCGACCTGGAGCGGACTCTCACCCGCGAGTTGGCCGCCAGCGACCTGGAAGTGACCCCCGAAACCCTGAAGAAAGCCTTCGCCCACAGCGCGGATAGTTTTCTCGGTCTCGTGCGGCAGGTGCTGGATATGCAATTCCTGCCCGATTACAAAGATTTGGTGGCGCGGCAGTTCGAAGCCTTCATCACTCAAAACCGCTACAACGCCGACCAGATTCGCTTCCTGCGCGCCGTGCAAAGCGTGTTCTTGCAGAAGCGCCATCTCGACCCCGCCGACCTGTACGAGCCGCCGCTGGATAGCTTTGGCGTAGATGCGGTGGACAGGTGGTTTACGGAGGAGGAAGTGGAAGAGATGGTGGAGTTTGTAAATCGGATGGCAGTATAAATAGAGATATGAAAAAAGCCCTACCTTTGACTCTCATTTTGATTGGCGCGGCGTTGTTGATAACGGCTGTTATCTTTTGGATTGATTCGAGCACGTCTGCGGAACCGCAGAGTTTTGGCAAGACCTTGCTTGATTGGGTCACGCTCATCGCAGGTCTTGGCGCTAGTCTCAAAGGGTGGCTAGATTTATTCAAAAAAGAAAAGCCGACACCGCCAACTACCCCATTCATCATTGAAGGCGGCAACCCGCAGATTTCGACAGGCGACCATGCTCGCAATATTCAAACGCAGGCTTACATCGAAAACCAGACCATTCAATCAGAACCGAAAACGCCAAAGTTGCTCAAACAGTTACCTGCCCCGCCGTTGGACTTCGTCGGACGTGAAAAAGAACTAGACCAACTCCGTCGAAATATCGAAAAAGGGGTGTTGATTTCAGGCGTGCAGGGCATGGGCGGCATTGGGAAAACGGCGCTTGGCTTGAAACTCGCCGAGGAAATTGCGCCCAATTATCTCGATGGTCAGATATATCTTGACTTACGCGGCGCGCATGAACAGACCCCGCTTACGCCTGAACAGGTCATGGCGCACGTGATTCGAAGTTTTCACCCCGAAACCGCTTTGCCGCTTGATTTTGGTGAATTAGGCGCGATGTACCGCTCTGTGCTTAGCGGCAAGAAAGTATTGCTTTTTTACGATAATGCCCGTGACGAAAAACAATTAGATTCTTTATTGCCGCCAAAAAGTTGTACCTTGTTTGTCACTTCACGCCAGTACTTTACCCTGCCTGGCCTGGTGGCCATTGACCTGGAGACTCTCGCCCCAAAAGACGCCATTAAATTGGTACAGGAAATTTCATCAAGAGTAAATGATAAAGACGCTGAGGCGCTTGCCAGGTTATGCGGTTACTTGCCATTGGCAATTCGGGCGGCGGCGAGTGTTTTGCCCAGAAGACCTGATTGGTTTGCTGCCGATTTGATAAAACGACTGGAGGATAACAGGACAAGATTGGGGCTGGTTCAAAGTTCGCTGAGTTTAAGTTATGCCGCGCTTGATTCCGAATTACAGAAATATTTGCGCCAACTTGGCGTATTTGCCGCGCCATTCGACAAAGAAGCAATTCTGGCGGTGTGGTTTGATGAAAGAGATTTGAACGTGCGACGGCTAGAACTGGAACTAGCCCCGCCTTCAAGCATAGATGACGAAACCGTCAATAAAAAATCACCTGAACAGGAAGTAGATGATATTCTCGGCGAATTATTAAAGACCAGCCTGTTGAAGTACGACCAAAACACGAATGAATATTATTTTCATGACCTGACGCATTTATTCCTTGAAGAGAAATTGCGTCAGGATGAAAAATCAGATGAAATTCTAGGGAGATATGCAAAGTATTATCTAAAACTGGCAAGCCAGGCAGATGACAATTATAAAAAAGGGGAAGGGCAGTATCTTGCGGCAATTGCTCGTTTTCGAAAGTTGTGGGCGCATCTCAACAAAGCCTCCGAACGATTGTCGCCTGAATCAAACTGGAAAAAGCCAATGGGGGCTGACCGCTGGCTGGAAGAATCGGCAGCGTATATTGCCAGTGTTATTGACGTTAGTTTACCGCCAAGGGATTACATTCCTTTTATTCAACGAAGCCTTGACGCTGCAAGAAGAGACAAAAATCGTGAAAGAGAAAGTTATAGCCTGAATACCTTAGGTCTCGCCTACGCCGCCTTGGGGGAGGCGCGCACAGCGATTGAGTACTACGAGCAGGCGCTGGCCATTGCCCGCGACATCGGCGATCGAAAGAGCGAAGGTGGTATTCTTGGCAACGTGGGTCTCGCCTACGCCGCCTTGGGGGAGGCGCGCACAGCGATTGAGTACTACGAGCAGGCGCTGGCCATTGCCCGCGACATCGGCGATCGAAAAACGGAAGGAATGTTTCTTGGCAACGTGGGTGCAGCCTACGCCGCCTTGGGGGAGGCGCGCACAGCGATTGAGTACTACGAGCAGGCGCTGGCCATTGCCCGCGACATCGGCGATCGAAGAAGTGAAAGTTATTTTGTGTGTAATTTAGGGTCTGCTCATCGAAAAGTAGGCGATCTTGATCTTGCTTTGGAATTGCACAAACAAGGGTTAAAAATATCGCGTGAAGTTGGCGACCGACATGGCGAAGGAGCAGATTGGGATAATCTTGCTAATGTGTATGCTGACAAGCAAGATTATGAAAACGCACTTATCGCATATAAAAATGCCCTGGATATTGCTGGGGAAGTTGGCGATCCTTCATTAGAAGCGAATATTGCTTGGAATATCGCGACAATTTACTATGAAAAAAAGCAATATGACCTTGCAGCACAATATATGCAAATCACAGTGGATTTTGAACAAAAGATAAACCATCCCAATGCACCCGCTGATTTGGAAGCCTTGAATAAGGTGCGTGCCAAAATACAAAATGCAGTCAAGTCAGAGGATGATAAATCATGCTCACCGACCCCAAACTCCGCAGCCAAGTAGACGCCCTCTGGCACGCACCGTCCCGAAGGCTTTGTGGAACGCCCCGAAGACCGTCCCGAAGGCTCGACTGCGAGGAGCAACATGATACACGGAAGCCTTCGGGACGTTTTAGCAGGTGAATATGCCATATCGCGGTGACATCTTTGCGCAGGGACAGTATTATCATCTCTACAACCGCGGGGCGGGGAAGGGGAAGATTTTCTTCAATGAAGGGAATTATCAGTATCTTTTGCGGTTGGTGAAAGAATATGCTCCCAAATACGGCGCGGCAGTGATTGCCTATTGCCTGATGCCCAATCATTATCATTTTTTGCTCAGGCAGGAGTCGGACGAACCCTTGTCGAAGTTTATGCAGGTGCTGTTTAATGCGTATGCGCAGGCGTTGAATTTGCAGCAGGGACGCACAGGCACTTTGTTCGAGGGACGCTTCAAGCACAAGTGCGTGGAGCAATGGGAATACTTGATGACGCTTTGCAGGTATATTCATCGAAATCCTGTTGAAGCGAAGTTGGCGCAAAAGCCCGAAGATTGGGCGTATTCCAATTATCGGGAGTGGATTGGGACGAGAAACGGCGCGCTGGTGGACAGGTTGTTTGTGCAAGACCATTTTCCGAGCGCGGAGGAATACATTCGATTTGTGAATGATGTCGAGGATGAGAAGAAGAGTTATGAGAAAATTGCGAAATATTTATTCGATTAACCGAAGAACGTCCCGAAGGCTCTTAAGCCTTCGGGACGGTGAGGTAAATCATGCTCACCGACCCTAAACTCCGCAGCCAAGTGGATGCCCTCTGGGATAAGTTCTGGACGGGGGGACTCGCCAATCCGCTCGACGCTATCGAGCAGTTTTCGTATTTGCTCTTTCTCAAGCGGCTGGATGACCGCGAGAATGCCGCCGAACGACAGGCAAAACGCAAGGGGACGCCGTATCAGCCCAAAGCCTGGACTGAGCAAGGTCGAAGTCTCCCGCCAGAGATGCGCTGGAGCGTCTGGAAGCAGATGAAAGCCGATGAGATGCTCAAACATCTCAAGGCGGTCATCTTCCCCAAACTGGCAACGCTTTCGGACGGCGATTCATCCTTCAGTCAGTACATGAAGGGGGCGGAGTGCAAAATCAACAAGCCCAGCCTGCTGGTGGAGGCGGTGAACCTGATTGATGAGATGAGAATCTCGGAGCAGAATCAGGATGTGCAGGGCGATTTGTACGAGTACCTGCTCGCCAAGTTGAGCGTGGCGGGGCGCAATGGACAGTTCCGCACGCCGCGCCACATCATCCGCATGATGGTGCAGATGCTCGACCCCAAGCCGCGCGAGCGCATCGGCGATTTGGCGGCGGGGA
>Ga0209381_1000814_pt1 | contig 63890 bp, 52 predicted proteins | sample DewCreD2012metaG_FD_184111 | JGI IMG/M metagenome (GOLD analysis project Ga0209381, IMG submission 184111) | Hot spring sediment bacterial and archeal communities from British Columbia, Canada, to study Microbial Dark Matter (Phase II) - Dewar... ... | reverse complement strand
AGAAACAGTAACAGAAACAGTAACACCAACAGTAACAGAGACCGTAACGCCGACAGTAACGGAGACAGTGACACCGACGGTAACAGAAACAGTAACACCAACGAATACGCCAACAGTAACAGAGACAGTAACACCGACAGTGACAGAGACCGTGACGCCGACCGTGACCGAGACCGTAACGCCGACAGTAACCGAAACAGTAACGCCGACTGTAACGCAGACCGTGACACCGACAGTAACAGAAACCGTAACACCGACTGTTACAGAGACAGTTACGCCAACAAATACGCCAACGGTTACACCAACAGTAACACCAACAGTAACAGAAACCGTGACACCGACAGATACACCAACAGCAACTCTAACATATACAATAACTGAGACATCAACATATACAACAACGCCGACATATACTCCAACACCAACAAACACGCCATATGGAGAAGGAGTAGCAATAATAACACCCACAGTAGTAACAGCAGGAAGCAGTGGCCAGACAATAACAATAGAATACACAGCAGGCGGGACACAATGGGCATCAGCGCCAGGATACGGGACATTAAAGATAAAGATACCAGATGGCTGGAGCGCACCAAGTATAATAAACACAGATGCAGGATATTTTACAGCGCAGGTAACAGGAGGGACATTATATGGGACAAGTGTGGATAATATGGAGATAATAGTATATGTAAGGGGATTACAGGCAAACACAGGAAAGATAACAGTGATATATGGGGACAAGAGTGAAGGAGGACCGGGAGCAACGGTACAGGCAAATACAGGGATAGTAGAATTTACAGTAAGCAGTGCGACAAGTGGAGAAAATGCAATACCAATATCAGATTCACCAGACATAGAGGTAATAGCACCAACAGCAACAGTAACAGCAACAAACACACCAACACCAACGTCAACACCAACAATAACACCAACAAATACACCGTATGGTCAAGGAATAGCAGTAATAACCCCGACAGTAGTAACAGCAGGAAGCAGTGGGAACGTGATGGTAATAACATATACGAATGGGAGCACACAATGGGCATCATCCCCTGGATACGGGACATTAAAGATAAAGATACCAGATGGCTGGAGTGAACCAAGCAGGACAAATGGGCAGCCGGGATATTATACAGCAACAATAAGTGGAGGGACATTAACATATTTAGGAGTAGATGGGATGTATATAGTAATAAGGGCGAGAGATTTAATAAGCGGAGGTACAATAACAGTGACATACGGAGCAGGGACAGGAGGAGGAGCAGTAGCACAATCAAACACAGGGACAGTAGAATTTACAGTAGAAATGACAGCGAGTGGAGATAATACATTACCGATACTAAACTCACCTGATGTAGAAGTAATAGCGCCAACGCCAACATCAACAGTGACACCTACAGTGACCGAAACAGTAACGCCTACAGTAACACCAACCGTGACACCAACAGTAACCGAGACAGTAACGCCAACGGTAACAGAAACCGTGACACCGACAGTAACAGAAACAGTAACGCCAACAGTAACACCGACAGTAACAGAAACAGTAACGCCGACAGTAACGGAGACCGTGACACCGACAGTAACAGAGACAGTAACGCCAACAGTAACACCGACAGTAACACAGACAGTAACGCCAACGGTAACAGAAACCGTGACGCCGACAGTGACAGAAACCGTAACGCCAACAGTAACGCCGACAGTAACAGAGACAGTAACGCCGACAGTAACAGAGACGGTAACGCCGACAGTGACAGAGACGGTTACGCCGACAGTAACAGAGACCGTGACACCGACAGTGACAGAGACCGCGACACCAACAGTGACACCGACAGTAACACCGACAAATACATCAACAGTAACGCCAACAGCAACACTGACAGTAACTGAGACAGTGACACCGACCGTGACAGAGACGGTTACGCCGACAAATACACCTACGGTAACAGAAACAGTAACACCAACAGTAACACCAACAGTCACGCCAACAGATACTCCAACAATAACCCTGACCAATACGCCAACATTTACACATACTCCCACAGTTACTCCTACAAATACACCAACATATACAGCAACACCAACAAATACCCCGGCAATTGGAGAAGGTTTTGCAACAATAATCCCAACACAGGTTGCAGCAGGTGTTTCTGGAAATACACTTGATATAATTTATACTGCTGGTATAACTGACTGGGCAACATCTCCTTCTTATGGCACATTGAGAATTGTAATACCTTCTGGATGGTCTGCTCCTAGTTTAAATCCACTTGATGCAGGATATTTTACAGTTGATGTCATTGGTGGCACTCTTGTTGCTCAGTTCATAGAAGGTTCTGATACAATTAAATTATATGTGCAGGGACTTCCGGCAAATACAGGAAAAATAATTGTCAGATATGGAGATACTTCAGGTGGTGGCAGTGGAGCAGTTTCTCAATCAAATATTGGAGTTGCAACATTTGTAGTACAAAGTGCAACAAGTGGAGAAACAACTTATGAAATATTAAATTCTCCTTCAATTAATGTTATTGCAGCAACACCAACTTCAACTGTTACACCAACAAGTACTGCAACACCAACCAATACACCTTCTCCCACAACAATAATAGGAGAAGGAGTTGCAATAATACAGCCAACAAGTGTTACAGCAAGCTCATCTGGAAACACAATGATTATTACTTATACAGCAGGCGAAACTGGCTGGACAGATACCCCGGGTTATGGCACATTAAAAATAAAAGTACCTGCCGGCTGGTCATATCCTTCTATTAATTCATTAAATAATGGATATTTCACAGTAGATGTAAAAGGTGGCACTTTAACCGGTCAGCTTGCAATAGGAGATAGTATGTATATATATGTTTATGGATTGCCTGCTTTAACAGGAAAAATAATAGTGACTTATGGTGATAAATCAGGAGGTGGCGCTGGTGCAACTGCTCAATCAAATCCAGGAACTGCAGTGTTTGTTGTTGGGACTGATTTTGATGGAGAAAATACTTATGAAATTTATGATTCACCTTATGTAAATGTGCTTGCACCGACACCAACATCAACAATTACCCCAACACTTACATTTACTGAAACATTTACAATCACAGAAACAAATACTATTACGCCAACTCATTCATTTACAGAAACACCAACAATAACACCAACAATCACAGAAACAAATACAATAACATTAACTCAAACACCAACCCAAACAATAACCCCGACATTTACACCAATTTATACACCTGCAAGACCTTATGATTTATATGTTGAGCAGCAGGGTATAAATACCTATCTGCAGTGGAATGATGTTGCAGACGTTGATTATTATAAAATATATTCTGCAACAGGAGTTCTTGGTAAATTTAATTCTTTTCCATCTGCCTGGACAGTGATTGCAACAGTTGAGCCAACACCTACAGTATGTTCATACATATATGAAGATACATCAGGAGCAACATACAGGTATTATCTTGTAACCGGTGTTAATGAAGCAGGAGAAAGCGAGCCATCCACAATGGGTGCAAGAATAGTAATGAGTTTCTATTTCACACCAAATATGCCAAATGCTTATCTTATTTCATTACCATACAGAAATAAATTTTTAAATGTTTCTGATATTGTGTTTGACATAGAAGGAAGTTATAATAGTTCAAATAAAATAAACAGGGTTGGTTTGTGGTATCCTGAGTATCAGGCATTTTCAATGTATAGTTTTAAACAATCACTTGGTGCATGGGTTGGTATTAATTGGACTGTTGATTCAGGAACTCCATCATCCAGTGGTATTTATATAAATATTACATCAACTGCATCTGCGTTTACCTGGACTGTTGCAGGAGTTGATAAAAATACAGGGCTTATAATTAATCGTTATGCAAATCAGCCAAATGATAATCCACGTCAGATGCCATATACAGGCAAATATAAAAAGGCCTCTGACATAGTAAAAGAAATAGAAGGTGGAACAGGTGAAGGAACAAATACAAAAATAATAAAACTTGGATTATGGCATAGAGATGCCCAGGCATACAGTTTTTACAGATACAGTTCTTCTATTGGCGCTTGGGTTGGAATTGACTTTGATATAAAACCAGGAGATATAATAAATATTTATCCAAGCAGCAGCATTTCATCATTTACATGGACTCCTGGTTTAGTTGTAACACCAGAACCATAAAAGAAGGTGATTTATATGAGAAAAATTATTTTGTTGGTATTTTTATTACTCACAAACACAATTATTTATGCATCCTTTACTGTTTTTGGAAAGGTTTATAATGAAGATGGTTCAAAGGGAACTTCATTAACTGCAAATAGTTATTGTGGACTTAAAACATACAGAAAATCAATACCGGGTGAAATTGGTATTCAGAATATAGGACCCAACAATAATTGCCTGCAAAAGATATTTCCAACTGATTATGATAGTAATGATACGCCTGCATATTTTAATTCAGATGTTGGTAGTTATAACTGGACAACTTCAGTTGGTGTGGGACAATATGTTATAACTGTTGTAGAGGTCTATAATGAGCAGTTTCCTTTATGTTTATGGTCAGGCACATCTTATGTTGGCGCAAGAATAAAAGTTTTATCCCAGGGTGATATTGATAACAGCGGAGTGGATATGCCTGATACACGTCTTGAATCAATTCCAGCGCCACAACCACAAACAATTTTGGACGATGCAGTTGTATTAACCTGGATAGGGCTTTCTTATGACCCTGATAATCTTGTTATTGGCTATACTGTTTTTAGGTCCACAGAACCGGGTGGAACTGGCGGATACGAACAATTAACAGCAACTGCCCAGCAGATAAAAGGTGGACTTGTTTCTTATACTGATACAAATTTGGTTCAGGGAAAGACGTATTATTATAAAATAGCAGTTAATTTTGAATGGGGCGGTGGTAATGGAGCACCTGATTATTTTGTGAGTAATGCCAGGTCATATACAAGTAATGGAATTTATATTGGCGAAACTCCTACAAGCACACTTACAATAACATTTACCCCATATTTTACAGAAACAAATACATATACTTTAACTGAAACACCGACACTTATACTTACATTAACTGAGACGCCAACTCCTACAGAATCTGCAACTGATACATTCACAGTTACTTTAACACACACTGAAACCATTACATCAACAGATACATTTACACCAACATTTACATTTACACCTACCTGTTCAATTACACTTACTTCTACAGAAACACTGACGCCTACATACACAGTAACATTTACATTAACAGCAACTCCAACAATTACATCTACAACACAGCCGCAGATAGCAGGTCCTTTAAAACAAAGATTATTAAAAGAAAGAATAGTTGTTTTGAATAATCCGGTAAGAGATGATATTTTAAGAGTTGCTTTATATAATGAAAATAATGGAATTGTTAAAATTTCTTTGTATAATATAAATGGCGAACTTGTTATGAAAATGGAAAGAAATATAAACTCCGGATTTACAATACTGCAGGATAAAATTTCAAAAGCATCAGGCATATATGTTTTGAAGACAATAATTAAGACAGATAATGACATAATAAAATTGCCTTTGAAAAAAGTTGGAGTAATAAAATAATTTTTTATATTGTGGAGGATTTAATTGAACAGAGTTAATAAAATTATCTTTTTATTTAATATATTTTTATTATTTTCTTTTTTAGTTATAGCACAGACAGAAACAGATACGCCAACAGAAACATTAACTGATACACCTTCGTACACAGATACTGAAACGCTTTCCCCAACCGATACAGTAACATTGACAGTAACTGAGACAGATACACCGAGTGTCTCTTCAACACCCACACTGACACTTTCGCTTACGGCTACGGCGTCCGAGACGGCGAGCCCTTCGGTAACGCCAACAGAAACATTAACATATACTTTGACTGTGACATATACACATACTTTTACTATAACCCCGACCAGAACCCCTATATCACAGGGCGTTGGTTTAGCTGTTATAAGTCCCACTCGTGTTGCAGCAGGAACAACCGGAAATACTATAATAATTACTTTTACAAATGGCCAGGATACATGGGGAAATGGAACATTGAAGGTAATAATTCCTGATGAATGGTCTGCTCCAAGTTTAACAGGTACAAATCCTGGTTATTACACAGTTTCAGTTTCAGGTGGTTCTTATGCAGGAACAATGGTAAATGGACAGACAATTATAATATATGTAAATAATTTACAGGCAACTACAGGCACAGTTACTATTACTTATGGTTCAAAAGTATTGGGCGGACCAGGTGCTGCTTCTCAATCAAATACAGGAACAGCAATTTTTAAAGTTGAAAATAATCCGGTGGGAACAAATACTTATGAAATTGCAAATAGCCCGGAGGTAGAAGTTGTTGCACCCACACCTACTCCTACTTTTACACATACTTATACTGTGACTCCAAGTATTACTCCTACAATGACAGCAACACCAACTATTACAGTAACAAGTACTCCGCAAACAGGGGAAGGATCTGCAACAATTTATCCTGCATCAGTAATGGTAAGTGGCACAGGAAATACTATGATTATTGAATACACAGCAGGTCCTTCTCCCTGGGCAAATGCTCCTGGTTATGGAACTCTGCGCATAACAATTCCATCAGGATGGTCACAGCCAAGTATAACAGGAACAGCACCCGGGTATTTTACTGCTGACTCAATTGGCGGCACAGTAAATGGTTATGTTGTGTCTGGTAGTGATATTGTTGTTTATGTTTCTGGCTTACCTGCAAATACAGGAAAAATAATTGTAAATTATGGAGATAAATCAGGAGGAGGTTCTGGTGCTACTGCTCAATCAAATACAGGAACTGCTTATTTTACAGTAAAATCAGCAACAAATGGTACCAATACAAATGAAATTCAGTATTCTCCTTATGTTTTTGTTAATTTTGCAACTCCAACAGTTACAAATACAATAACACCAACATATACTTATACACCTGACTCAACACCTGTGCAGCCCTCGGGAATTACTTCAACATTAACAGGGAATGATATGACTTTGAACTGGAATACTGGATTAGTAACTGACTATTACAGAATTTACATTGCAACAGGACCAAATGGCAGATTAAATCCTTTTCCATCTGGCTGGCAGATTGTTGCAACTGTCCTTCCAACACCTACTATTACTTCATTTACTCACACAGATACAATGAATGACTTTATATTTTATACTGTAACTGGCGTAAATGGAGCAGGAGAGTCAAAACCATCCACAGTTGCTTCAAAAATAAAGCAAATATTATCCTATACAGGTAATAGAACTAATGCATATATTTTATCTTTACCTTATGTCAGTAAATTCAGCAAAGCATCTGATATTGTAATGGACATAGAAGGAACAACTGCAACAGTGACAAAAATAAACCGTGTTGGACTCTGGTATCCTTCTGTTCAGGCATTTTCAATGTATAATTATGTTATTGATAACTGGTATGGAATTAACTGGAATGTTGATGCAGGCACATCTTCTTCAAATGCGATTTATTTGAATTTGACTTCCACTGCTGGAACTTTTACATGGATAATAAACGGTCAGGATAAAATAGCAAACCTTTTATTTACAAGAAATACCGGAATTGCAAATGAAAATTTAAGGCATCTGCCTTATTCTTCAATTTATAAAAAAGCATCTGATATTGTGTTGGATATAGAAGGAACAATGACAACAAATGCAAAAATAAGTAAAATAGGGAAATGGCATCCGGATGTGCAGTCATATTCTTTTTATTATTTTGTAAGTGGCACTGGCTGGGTGGGTATTGATTTTGATATAAAACCGGGGGATGCAATAAATATTGTGCCGAGTTCATCTGCCACTTCATTTACCTGGACCCCAAAACTGGTTGTCCCCCCGACGGAATAACATTTTAACTACATTGCTGATTGCAGTTTGAAAAAATTCCTCTACCCTGCGGGGAGAGGATAAAGGTGAGGGGGAGGTTGGAAAATTAAATAATTTACGATTTACAATTTTTGGTTTACGATTTAAGAAAGACATTTTTGATTTGCGATTTTCGATTTACGGTTTCCGATTTGTTTTTAAATTTGAAGATTCCAGATTTTGAGATTAAAATTTGGAAGATTTGCAAATTTGGAAGATTCAATTACTACATTGCCGATTGCCGGTTGTTGATTGTCGGTTGAAAAAACAAAAAAATCAGCAAACAGCAACAAGCAAACAACAATTGAAATAAATTTGGTAGATTTTGCAGATTTGCAAATTTGGAAGATTCAATTACTACATTGCCGATTGCCGGTTGTTGATTGTTGATTGGAAAAACAAAAACTGGATTCCTGCTTTCGCAGGAATGACAAGAGAGCAAGACAGCGAGATTATCTGTAGCGGCGATCCTGTGTGGTCGCCCGAAAACGATAATCGGCAAATCGCAATTGATAATTAATATTTCCTCTACCCTGCGTGGAGAGGATAAAGGTGAGGGGGGATAAATACATTGCCGATTGCAGATTGCTGATTGCGGATTGGAAAAAAATTTCTATACCCTGCGGTTGATATTACCCATAAGTATCAAGAAGCAGGTATACCGCTGATTTTTTCGTAAAAAACGATTGAGAAAAATTCGGGCAAAGAATTTGCAGTCAAAGGTAGGCTAGGCTTACGCAACACCCCTTGGATAGTATTAAGAAGGACGTTAAAATTGGGAGTAAGTAAAATAGACAACACTGCGAACCACCCGTAATTTTCCTCAAAAATCAGGATATACCTGCTTCTAACTCATAAAATGAAAGATGTGAGTAATGGATATCTTTGTGTAAGGGAGAAAGAAAGTTAAGTGATTGCCCCTCTTGGAAAAAGATGGGACAGGGGAGATTTAATTCCATTGCCGATTGCAGCTTGTCAATTGTCGGTTGGAAAAACAAAAACAACCAGCAACCAGAAACAAACAAACAGCAAATGAAAAGAACAAGAGAGCGAGATTAGAGCGAGAGCGAGAATTGAGCAAGAGAGCGAGAATTGAGATTATCTGTAGAGGCGTCCCTATGTGGCGCCTGTTCTTTTAATGCGGACCTATGTGTCCGCCCCAAAACCGAAAACCGAAAATCGTAAATTGTAAATTGTTTTATTTAATTCCTTGCACTAATAAAATTTATATAATATAATTAAATTATGGATGAGAATAATAAAATTACAAATAAAATAAAATTATTTTTTCAGTTTGAAATATCTTTAAGAGAAATTTTATTTATTTTTTTAATAATAGAAGTTTTATGTTTAATTTTGTGCATATTGATATCAATAACATTGATGGTTACAATAAAACAATTTTTATTAATTTTTGTTTTATCATTAATAATAGGTGTTTTATTTGGTTTTTTTGTTACGAAGTTTTTTGATAATTTAATAAAACAGGAGTGTGAGAATTCAATCAAATGTATCAGCGGACAAAAGTATGTATTTAAAACAACTGTTATAAGCAGAATAATAGGTGTTTTACAAAAAATTGTTTTAAATGAAAAAGAAAAAGTTAATAAGATAATTGACAGTAAAATTCAAGAGTCAAAAGAAGTTCAGGAGAAAATAAATAATATATTATCCATAAATGAATCACTTATTTATACAATTCAGGATGTTGAAAAAGAAATTAAAGCAAACAATGATAATATAAAAAAAATAACAACCATTATTTCAAATTTAACAATAGCCCTCGAGTCAATAACAAGAGAAATAAAAGAGATTTCTCAAAGAACCAGTGAAATTGCATCAATCGCAAAAAAGGGAAGTAAAATAACCGGTTCTGAAATTCAGGCAATGGGTGATATAAAAAGTGCAGTTGCAGAATCCGCAGATGTTATTAATAAACTGCAAATAAATGCAAAAGAGACAAAAAAACTTGTTATAATTGTATCTGAGATTGCCAAGAAGACAAATTTACTCTCTTTAAACGCTGGTATTGAAGCTGCACGCGCCGGAGAAGCTGGTAAAAGTTTTGCAGTTGTAGCGCAGGAAATACGAGAACTCGCAGAAGCTGCTACTTCTGCAACAAAAGAAATGTCTGAGTTTCTGGCAAAAACAGAAGAACTTGCAAAACAGGCAATAAATGTTATATCAGGTCAAAACAAAATAGAAGAAGCGGTTAATGTTGTTTTTGCTGCAAGTGACTCATTTATGAATATCGTTGGTTCTCTGACAGAAATATCAAAAATACTTTCTGATATTTATGCAACAGCAGAAGAATACAAAACCGATAACGAACTTTTAAAAATTTTATTTATGAAAATAAATGAAAGGTTAAAAGGATTATCAAATAATATACAGGGAATTAATAAAAGTTTAACGCAAAACTTGAATATAATAAATAAAATAAGTCAGAATATAGCATTAAATAAATTATAAAATTAAAAGGAGATTAAAAATGGATGGACATTTGTTTATTGAAAGAAGAAAATTTAAAAGGGTTGATATTGATTACAAAATTAACTACAAATTAATCAGAGGAGAAGAAGAAGTAAAAGAATTTAAGAAAGCAATTATGAAAAAGGAGGGAAAAACAAGCGATATAAGTTTGGGTGGTATAAAGGTTTATGGTGAAATGGATGGAATGACAGGTGATATAATTCGGTTAGAAATTGAAATTAAAGGAAGAAATGAACCTATAACAACATTTGCCGAAATAAAATGGATAAAGCAGGAAAAGGATAAAAAGGTTTTTGGCCTTGAATTTCTCATTCTAAAGGATGCGGATAAAAAAACCATTGAAGAAATAGTGGGGGAAGAATAAATACATTGCAGGTTGCCGGTTGTCTATTGCAGATTGTAAAAAATTTCCTCTACCCTGCGGCTGTCCATTACCCATAAGTATCAAGAAGCAGGTATACCGCTGATTTTTTCGTAAAAAACGGTTGAGAAAAAGTCATGCAAAGAATTTATAGTCAAAAGTAGGCGAGGCTTACGCAACAACCCTTGGATAGGATTAAGAAGGGCGTTAAAATTGGGAGTAAGTAAAATAGACAACGCCACAAATCGCCCGTAATTTTCCTCAAAAATCAGGATATACCTGCTTCTTATTTTATATAGATAGAGATATGAGTAATGGACAGTCGGGGCGAGGATAAAGGCGAGGAGGAAATAACTACGTTGCCTATTGCAGATTGTCGATTGCGGGTTGGAAAAACAATAAGCAACCAATAATTTCTTTTTTTCATTTAATTCAATTAACTAAAAAATATAAAAATTTAATTTTTAAATAAATTGACACATTTATTTTTTTTTGTTAATATAATAAAAATGCTTTAAAAATAGACAGAATAGATTTTTTTTTAAAGATAATCTTTAATGTGTGAGGTGTATATAAAAATAAATATGTTTTTAAATTTTTTGAAAGGGGTTAAAATGAATAGAAAAATAGTATTATTTTTATTAATTGTTATACCTTTTATGCTTATTTCCTGTATTGGTGGTAAAGAAGAGGAAGAAGTCAGCAAAGAACTAAATATAACCGGTGGCCAGGAACTTGCAGAATTAGAACAACTGCAAAAATTAGTAAAAGAACAAAAAGATCAGTTAAAAATGTTAGAAGCACAATTGAAACAGAAAAAAACATCTGGTTCTTCAAAGGCAGAAATACAGGCGCTTGCAAAGGAAATAACAAAGCAAAAATCAGCATTAATAGAAGTTGCTCAAAAGGCAGAAACAGTATCATCAGTAAAAGGTCAGATTGTATGGCAGATGTTTCGTGGCATACCAAGTCATGATTTTTATTCAGGTCCAAATATTTTACCACCTCTTGATTTTAAATGGCGGTTCAGGGCAGGTGCAGGATTTGATGCATCGCCTGTAATGGGAAAATCAAATATCTATATTGGATCCCTTGATAATAATTTTTATGCAATTGATAAAAAAAGCGGGCAAATTGTATGGAAAGTTCCATCGCAGGGCGCAATTTCTTCAACTGCTGCATTGTATGGCGGTATTATTTATTATGGAACTGAAACAGGTGTGGTATTTGCAGTTAATGCCAATGATGGTAAAGTTTTGTGGAAAGCGCGGCTTGGTGGACCTATAAAACTTTCTTCTCCTGCAGTATTTTCAAGGATTGTTGTTATTGGTTGTATGGATAATAATGTTTATGCCCTTGATAGAGAAACAGGTAATATTGTCTGGAAACACAGTGCATTTATGCCTGTTGCATCATCTCCTACAATTGCAAATGGTATGGTATATATTGGTTCAATAGATAAGACGCTTTATGCGCTTGACGTTGATAATGGTTCTATTCAATGGCAGTTTCAGGCAGGAAATGCAATTTCATCTACACCTGCAGAATATAAAGCAACTTTGTATTTTGGTTCAGATGATAAAAAAATATATGCTCTTGATGCTTTGAATGGAAGTTTAAAATGGACATTTCCAACAGAGGGCTGGGTGGCTTCTTCACCTGTTATAAAAGATGGTATTTTATATATAGGAAGCAATGATAAATTTGTTTATGCGTTAAGTGCAGAAAATGGAAAACTTTTTTGGAAGACAGAAACAGAAGGTAAAGTATTGACAGTTCCATTTATCGTAAACAATATTATTTATGTTGCAAGTGGTAAGGATTTAATAGCTCTTGATATTAAAACAGGTGAAAAGAAATGGTCACAAAAATATGATTATGCAATAAAATCCTCTCCTATTGGAGAGGATGGGATTGTCTATTTTGCTGATTCTGATTCTTCTGTTATGGCGCTTGAGTCAGTTGCAAGATAAAGGTGAATAATGAAAAGAAGAAAAGTAAAATTCAGTTTACAATATAAAATAACAGGACTTATTTTTGCATTGATAATAGTTACTATGACTGTTGTTTTTTATTATACCATTAATATGAATCTTACTAATCAGCAACGTGAAATTAGAAAAAGTGCTTCCCAAATAATAGATACTTTGAGCGCTCTGCAACTTGTTACATCATTTAAATCAACAAAGTCTGAAAAGACCGACTGGATGATTTATGAAAATTATCTTAACCTTTTAAGCAAACTTGATAAAAATATTATTTTTATAGCCATACTTGATGAAAAATCCAATATAAAGGCCTCTTCTATTAATATTGATACTTTGAGAAAAGATTTTAAGGAAGTTCAGATAAAAGAAAATAAAGATGAATTTGCAAATTATATGCTAAATACAAAGATAAATGATGTTTTGAAAATGAAAGAAAATATAAATATAAAAGGCGCAAGATTGGCTCAAATAGTAATCAAGTTTTCAAAAAAAGCATATATTAGAAAAATGTATATCACAATTATCAATATGTCCATTCTTACATTTATTTTACTTACAGCAGGCTTTTTGGGCGCCTGGGGGCTTGCACGGCTTATAACTAAAAATTTCAATATAATTGCTGCCGGTATGAGAAAAGTTGCAGAAGGTGATCTGCATGTTGAAGTAGATGTTAAGGCAAATGATGAGGTCGGGGTTTTAGCAGATGATTTTAATAGAATGATTGTAGAACTCAGAGAAAAAGTAAGAATAAAAGATGCATTTGAAACAGTTGCTGATGGGTTAAAAGAAATGGATGACTTAAAAAAGGCATACAAAGTTTTAACCTATCAGGAGATGATGGAAAAAATAACAAAAGGATTTTCTCCTGTTGCGGATTCAACTTCTTCCAGAGCAGTTTTTATTTTTATTGATACATCATCTTTTTCTTCAATGGCTTATGAATTAATAAGCGATGAAATGAAATCAATAATTGAAAAATTTGTTGAAAAGGTATCACTGACTGCTCTTGAATATCAGGGGGCTGTTTTAAAAGTTACAGAAAATTCTATTTTAATTAGTTTTGGATATCCTTTTATGCATTCCGATGATTTAAAAAGAGCACTTATTTCAACAATAGAAATAAGAAAAGAACTTATAACAATGGTTAAAGGTAAATTGACATTAGGTTATAATATTGAGGATTTTAATATTAATTTTATAATTATGCAGGGTGGCCTTGTTAAAAATTTTGTAGATGGACATACTCTGGAAAAATACAAAGTAATAACTGATTATATTAAATTTGCTTCTCAATATGGAGAAAAGAAAAAATATTCCACAGATGTTTATGCTACAAAAGAAATAGCAAAAGAAACAGAAAATCTTGCTGTTTTTGAACATATAGATAATGTTACACTTGCGGATGGCAAACATATAGAACTTTTAAAATTAAAAGCAGTAAAATTTTAATTTTGAAGTAAAAGAGGTAACTTTATGGCTTTAAAAAATATAAATTATTATGAATTGCTGGAAATATATCCGGCAGCAACACAGGAAGAGATTGAAAATGCTTTCAGAGCAGCTCTTTATAAATATCATCCTGACCATAATCCAGACAGACCTGAGTGGGCTCATGAGAGAACAGCAGAGGTAGTAGAGGCATACAAGGTTTTATCTGACCCTTTGAGACGGAAAATATATAATTTTATAATTTTTGCTAATTTGAAAAAAACAACGAAAGAATATAAATTTGGTTTGTTTCAGATGGGCGAAAAGAAAAAATTTGAAGAAGCAATGCAGTATTTTAAAGAGGGTGTTGAATTATATGAACAGGATGATAAGGGGTCTGCTTTGTTAAAGTTTCAGCAGGCATACGGGACTTATAAATTTAGTGAAGCGATATATAATGCTGGTGTGATATACATAATTACTAATAAATTAAATGATGCTTTATTTGCTTTTAAAGAAGCACAAAGATTAGACCCGGAAAACCAGCATTATAGTAAAGTACTTGAAAGATTACAGGAACTTATGAGAGAAATAGACAAAGCAAGAAAATAAATTTTTGGAGGAATTTTTAGTGCCTAAAATAATAGGAATTGACTTAGGAACCACAAATTCATGTATGGGTATAATAGAAGATGAGAGATTGATAATTATTCCCAATGACGAAGGATTTAGAACCACTCCTTCTGTTGTTGCTCTTACAAAAGAGGGGGCTTTGCTTGTGGGCAATGCTGCCAAACGTCAGCAAATAATGAACCCGGAAAACACGGTATTTTCTATTAAAAGATTTATGGGTAGAAAATTTACTGACAAAGTTGTTGAAAATGATTTAAAGCTTATGCCTTACAAAATAATACCTGCTCCAAATGGTGATGTTAGAATTGTTCTGGCTGGAAAAGTATATTCGCCACCGGAAATATCCGCTTTGATACTTATGAAATTAAAGAAAGATGCAGAAAGATATTTAAATGAACCGGTTGAAAAAGCAGTTATAACTGTGCCTGCTTATTTTAATGATTCACAACGTCAGGCAACCAAAGATGCCGGAAAAATAGCTGGGCTGGATGTTGTGAGAATAATAAATGAACCAACAGCAGCTGCACTTGCTTCTGGTTTTGATTCCAAGTCAAAAATGAAAATAGTAATATATGATTTAGGCGGTGGAACATTTGATGTATCCATATTAAAATTAGGACAGGGTATATTTGAAGTTATGTCAACATCAGGAGATACTCACTTGGGTGGCGATGACTTTGATCAGAGAATAATTGATTATTTAATTGAAGAATTTTATAAAAAAGAAGGAATTGACTTAAAAGGAGATAGAGTTGCTTTGCAGCGTTTAAAAGATGCTGCAGAAAAAGCAAAGATAAATCTTTCCACTTTAGAAGCAGTTGAAATAACTTTACAGTTTATTGCAGTAACAAAAGAAGGACCAAAACATTTACAAACAGTATTAACAAGAGAAACCCTTGAAGAATTAACAAAAGATATTGCGGAATCAACTGCTATTCCCTGTGAGATAGCATTAAGGGATGCAGGGCTTAAAGCAAGTGATATTGATGAGGTTGTTCTGGTTGGCGGACAGACAAAAATGCCGCTTGTGAGGTCAATTGTTAGCAGGATTTTTAAGAAAACGCCGTATGAAGGAGTTAATCCAGATGAGGCAGTTGCCGCAGGGGCTGCTCATCAGGCATCTGTATTAAAAGGTGATATCAGAGACATTTTATTGCTTGATGTCACTGCATTTTCTCTTGGCATTAAAACAGAAGGTGGTGTATTTTCAAAGATAATTGAAAAAAATTCATCAATACCAACAAGGAGAAGTGAAGTATATACAACAACAAAAGACAATCAGTCATTTGTCCGCATAGAAGTTTATCAGGGAGAAAAACCAATGGCTGCTGATAATAAGATGATAGGAACATTTGATCTTGTTGGAATACCACCGGCTAAAAAAGGTGTTCCTAAAATAGAAGTTATGTTTGATATAGATGCAAATGGTATAATAAAAGTATCTGCAAAGGATTTAATGACAGGTAAGGAGCAGGCAATTCAGATAACTCCTGATTCCGGATTATCAAAGAGTGAAGTTGATAGAATGACAAGAGACATTGGAACTGAATTTGCAGAAAAACTTGCAAAAGGAGAAAAATTAAAAGCACAGCAGGATTATAAACAGGTTGAACAACCTGCAGGTGAAAAAGATGTTGGATTGCCAGGACAGATAGCAGGCGAACAAAAAAAGAAAAAATCAATATTTGATATCTTTAAGAAAAAAGAGGGTTAAAAATGAACAGACCAAAAAATATGTTAATAGGTGAAATGTTAGTAGAAGAAGGAATTATTACAAAAGAACAATTAAAAGACGCACTTGAAGAACAAAAAAGAACAGGGCAAAAGATAGGAGAAGTTTTAATAAAATTGGGATATATCTCAAAAGAAATTTTATGGACTTTTTTGGGCTATCAAATGGGTGTTCCTTATATTAATCTTGATGAAATTCCAAATATAAGGCAGGATGTTTTAAAATTAATACCAGAACAATTAATAAGGGCAGAAAAGTTAATTCCTGTAAATAAACAGGGCAAGGTTCTTACAGTTGCTATGGCAGATCCTTTGAATTTTCTTGTCATTGATGATTTAAAGGCAACAACGCGCTGTGAAATTGATGCAAGATTATCTCCACCAGAAGATATTAACAAACTTATCGGCAAATATTTTGGTTTTAAAGAGGAAGATACAGGAGAGATTACAAAGGCAAAGGTGGATGAACTGGATGATATTTTATCTGCTCCACTTGGTTCAAAATCAAAAGAAGAATCACATTTGAAAATAAGCAGAAGTCCTTATTCAGAAATGATATCTTCAGATGAGCAGGTTCCTAAAGTAAGAAAACATCAAGAGCCAGTTGCCGGGGAACCTCTCGGGCAACATCCGGGCAATATACATAAACAACCCATAGAACAGCAGCCCCGTATGTCTGTGCCACCACCGCCACCTTCGCCACCACCTCACCCGCCGGAACCGGTTCAACCACCGCAGCCTAAAATAGCATCAGAACCATCTTTTACTCCACAGGCAGTTATGTCGCAGGATACGCCTGTAAATACTTTTCTAACAACACTTCTTTCTGATGCATATAATGCAGAAGCAACAGATATTCATATTGAACCATATTCAGATAAATGCAGAATAAGGAGAAGAATAGATGGTGTTTTATATGAAGTTGAATCACCGCCAAGAACTTTATATACGGGCATATTAAATAAATTAAAAGAACTCGCCCAAATGAACGTTAATGAAAAAAATATGCCGCAGGAAAGCAAACTAAAAGTAAGAATAACAGGTAAAGAAATAAATATGGCTGTTTATACTTTCCCTACAATTTTTGGAGAAAAAATTGTATTGAAGATAATTAGAACAGAAAGTTCCATATTGCCTCTTAATAAAATTGGTATGGAAGCGACTGTGTTAGAACTTTATAAGAAAACAATAAAAATGCCACATGGTTTTATCTTAATTGCCGGACCTACCAATAGCGGCAAAGCAACTACACTGTATTCAACATTAAATGAAATCAATGATACAACAGTTAATATTTTTACCGTTGATGATGTGTCTTCTAATTATATATTGCCGGGTGTTAATCAGACAAAAGTTAATAGAAAAAATTATGGTCAGGTTCTAAGATATTTAGGAGAACAGGATTGTGATGTTATCGCTGTTGGAGAGATTTCTAATAAAGAAACAGCAGAAGCGATTTTTGACATAGTTGCAAGCGGTCATCTTGTAATATCAATGACAAGGGCAAATGACACAGTAACAGCGATGCAATCTATAATTAATCTCGGTATAGAACCTTATGTTGTATATACTAATACTATTGCAGTTGTTGCCCAGCGTCTTATTAGAAAAATTTGTGATAGATGTAAAGAACCTTATGAGGCGCCGGCAGATATATTAAAAACATTAAAAAGTGAAAGTGATAAATTGGTTTTAACGCGTGGCAGAGGCTGCTCTTACTGTTCAAATACAGGATACAAAGGAAGAACAGCGGTATTTGAGTTTTTACCACTTAATGAAAAAATAAGAGAATTATTAATTTCAGGAGAACCTGTAAAGAAAGTAAAAGAAGAAGCCAAAAACATAGGTATGTATACTCTGAAAGAATCAGCATTTTTCAAAGTTGAGCAGGGAATTACAACGATAGAAGAATATATGAAAATAACATAAAAAAATTTACAATTTACGATTTGCGATTTACGATTTATAACTAAAAATTAATAATATGGAATCGAAATTTTATTTTTTCGGGGTGAGAGATGAAAAAGATATTGTTTTTATTGTTATTGATATTCAGTGGTTTGATATACAGTGCTGATTTACGAAATTTTGAAATAATAATTGGCGGTTCCAATCCAGAGACAGCAGGCGCACCGATCCCTGTTACTATACGTGCATTTGATACAGATGGAAATTTAAAGACCGATTATTCTGGAATTGTTGGTTTTAGAGAAGAAGGCAGTGGACAGATAATAGTGGATGAAACAGGCACGACTTTAACACAGGCATTTACAAATGGAGTATGGGAAGGAAAAATTAAAATATTAAGGGCAGATATGCCGGTTACAATTATTTTGGAAGATGCAAGCGGTGCTACAGGAACTGTAATAAAAAATATTATACCGGGACCATACTCTAAACTAAAATTAATAATAGACGGAATGACTTTTGCGCCCGGGACTTTAACAGGTCATACAGGCACCTGGATTACACAAACAACAGGTGCTTTAACACCTGCTTATGTGACTGTTTATGCCTGTGATGCATATTATAATACGGTAAATGCTAATTTACCTACTGTGAGAGTTTATTCAATTCCACAATCAATAGTAACACCTTCGTATGTTAATTTTGCAATAGAAAGTATATCAAATACAATATTTTCTGTTGCATTAGTACCTAACCCTGACCAGTCAGGAAGTTATCCTATAACAGCAGAAGATATGGGTAATTCTTTAATTAAAGACACTGTAAGTGTTTATTTTGCAAGTTTGTCTGATTTTTATATATGGGCAGAAGCACCTGCTTTTGTTACAGCAGGTCAGAATTTTACAGTATCTGTAAAAGTGTCACATTTTCCACCACCAAATACAAGTTATGTCGCCGGCTTTTCTGATGCAGTTCGTATCTGTGCTATTGATACTTATGGCAATTCAACCACCATTCCTGCCTTGCTTCCAGATGCAAGTCCAATTCAAAGTTGTATAAATGGAGAAGCGAATTTTGAAGTTTCATATACCTGGGCAGGACAGATAAGGATACAGCCGGATAATGGTGGAAGTACTGATTATTCAAATAAAGACAACCCAAATAGATGGTCAAACGTAATAAATATTTTACCTGCAGCACCTGATTCATTTACTTTTACTTCTAATAAACAGGAATTAACAAAAGGAAAAACAGCAATACTTACTGCAACTGTGTTTGACCAGTATTTGAATCCGGTTTCAAATACAGCAGTTAATTTTGTTATATTAACAGGAAGCGGAACATTGAGTGCTGCATCTGTTAATACGAATTCAATAGGGGTAGCAGAAGTTATTTATACAGCACCTTCTATTAATATTTTAAATGTTATTCAGGCAACTGTTTCTGCGCTGTCCCAGAGCAAAACAGTAGAAATTGTCTCTGTAAAATCTGATAAATTAGAAATCTGGCCAAATCCATTTAATCCATTAAAAGGTCCTGCAAAAATAAATTTTCCGCTTGATGAAAATTGCAAAGTAAAAATTGAAATATTTAATATGTTTGGTCAGAAATTGTGGTCAATAGAAAAAGATGCCAATAAAGGTGGCTGTGATATTGACTGGGATGGAAAAACAAAAGATGGAAATACAATAGGTGTTGGTTTATATGTTGTAAAGGTATCATATACAGATTCCGCCGGTTCACACGCAATATCAAAGAAAATGGCAGTAATAAAATAAATATTTACGATTGACTATTTCGGTTTTATAATTTTTATTCTGGTAAATTATTTTTTATTTGCCCTTAAAGCAGCTCTGCTTTTATATCTTTTTGCAGTTCCCTTTTTTAAAACTCCGTTTTTAACTGCTTTATCAATTGCAGAATAAACAAAAGGTAATAATTTTTTTGCTTCTTCAGGTTTGGCTCTTCTTATATTTTTCATTAAATTTTTTATTCTTGAAATTACCTGTTTGTTTCTTGCGGTTCTTCTTTTTATTCTTCTTACATCTTTTTTTGATGACTTTAATATTGGCATATATTCCTCCGTTATTAATTTTTAATATAGCAAAGATTTTAATATAAATAATATTTAAAGTCAATTGTTTAATTCAACCCTAAAAACGATATAGAACATAAAAATGCAAAATATGAAATGTGAAATGTATAATTTAAGATTTATGATTTATGATTTACAATTTAAAAACCAAAAGCAAAAAATAAAAAACAACAAATCTACATTGATAATTAAAATTTCCTCTACCCTTCGGGGAGAGGATAAAGGTGAGGGGGAGGTTGGAAAATAGAAAATAAATAAAGGTAGCCAAACTTAATAACTACATTGCCGATTGCTTATTGTCGTTTTCGTATTGGAGAAATCAAAAACCAAAAACAAAAAACAAACAGCAAAAAGCAATTGACAATTGAAATAAATCAGGCAATTAAAAAATATAATTTTATATTGCAACTTTTTTATTTATTAACGTTATATTAATAAACATTAAATTGGAGAAATAATGAATAAAGATGAAGAGAGAAAGTTAGTTGAAGAAGCCAGAAAAAACCCAGAAGCTTTTGGCAAACTTTTTGAAATTTATTATTCAAAAATTTTAAGATATGCAATTTTTAGAACAGGAAATGTTGAAATTGCACGGGATATTACAGCAGAGACATTTTATAAGGCAGTTAAAAATTTATGGCAATTTCGTTTTTTAGGAAAAACTTTTTCTGCCTGGCTCTACAGAATAGCAGGTAATTTAATAGTTGATTATTTTAGACATAAAAAAACAGAATCAGTCATTTTAAAATCGTTTTTAAGACAAATGAAGATTGAAAATCAAATAAGTATAATAAATATTGAAAATGAAGTAATAGAGGATCAGGAACAACTGGATAAAAACAAGGATTATGAAGAAATAAAGCAGGCGTTATTTAAATTGCCCGTGCTTTATCAGGAAGTCCTTGTTTTAAGATACATTGAAAATTATAAAATAAAAGAGATTTGTGAAATTTTAAATAAAAAAGAAGGCACTGTAAAATCGCTTATTTCAAGAGGCATAGGGTTGTTAAAATTACTTATGCAACCTTCTTCTGCCATATCCGTTAAAAATGGTGAACAGTAAAAAGGAGATGATTTAATAATGCAAGAAAAAAATTTGATAAAGAGATTAAGAAATGTAGGTAAACAGCAATTTAAAATGGAGCGTAATAAAATATTGTTAAAATACTTTTTAATGGAAAAAATATCAAAAGCACAATCTTTGTTTTTTAAACTTGTACCAATAGGTGTATTTATTATTGTTACTGCTGCTATAAATATTTATATGAGAATAGATTATAATAATAAAAGAACATCAATTAATGAACTGGGAGGTATCTGGTGCACATACGATGACCATTATAATGGCGGAACATCTATTGTTTGGCCACCTGCATCAAAAAAAGGAGAAAATAATTTTATAAAAAGTGCACCAGGCTATAACAATAAAGGGTATGCAGTAAGAATAACAGGTGTAACAGGAACAAAATTTGGCTGGGATTTTATCGGAGTTAATACTTTTTTAAGTCCCCGCTCTACCTGCCCTGAATGCGTTGGAATTGATTTGTCAAGATTTAAAGGAATCAAATTTAAAACAAAAGGCGTGGTTGAGGCAGGTGAAGTGAAATTCATACTTCCTTATGAAGCAAGAGCAGTAGATAACAGCCGTGGTATATGTAAAAATTTAACAGGTTATGGTGATTATGAAGCAGATATTACAAAATATATTTCTCCACAATGGAAGGAAGTAAAAATTATTTTTAGAAAGGACTTAAAACAACCGTTGTGGGTTAGTAAAGAAAAACGTATTGATATTGAAAGAGTTTTGTCAGATGCCAAATTATTTAAGTGGCAATACAGCAAAGGTGAGGGGCATAAAATAGATTTATGGATAGATGATATAGAGTTGTTTTAATATTACTATGAAAGGAGGTGAAAAAAATGAAAAAAATAATTTCAATGATTTTTATGATTTTAGTTTTTGTATATGTTTTATTTGCGACGGAAAAATTAGTTGTAGATGATGGAACAAAGGCGAAAAATCAGGCAACCTGTGGTGGCTGGTGGTACACGTATAATGATGCAGAATCAGGCGGTAATTCAGAAGTATGGCCAGAACCACAAAAATTTACAAAGACAAAAGATGGCAATAGTTATGTCGCAAGATTAAAAGGAAAAACAGGTAATAAACTTGGATGGGATTTTATTGGAATGGGTGTGACACTGTCTGAAAATTCAGGGTGCCCTGGCGATGCTGCTCCTTTTGATTTAACTAAATACACAACACTTTCTTTTAAAATCAAAGGAGAGATTTCAGGTGGACGATTAACTGTTGTGATTCCATACACTGAAAATAAATGTGAAGAAGGGAAATATGGTTCAAAAACATTAACTGATTGGGCAGATTATGAAATAGGAATAAGTCCAAAGGTTACAAATGAATGGACTGTAGTAAAGATTGATTTGCGTAAAGATTTAAAGCAACCCAAATGGGCTAAAAAAATAGTAGCAATCAGTGATGTTTTAAAAAATGCACATAATATTAACTGGCATTTTTCAAGTTCTGATGGAGATACAATAGATGTTTCAATAAAAGATATAGAGTTTAATTAAAAATTTATAATTAATTATAGCCCTGCGCCTTAAATGAAATTAAAGGCGCAGGGCTGTTAATTAATTTACGATTTATAAATAAATTGCCAAATGCCGAATGTCGATTGAGGTTAAAAAAATAAAATTTACAATTTACGATTTACGATGCAAAATATGAAATGTGAAATATATAATGTGAAATGTAAAAAGATGTCATTACGAGTTTGGCGAAAGAGAAGGAGAGAAAATAAGATAAGGGTTTATGAGCCAAACGAAGTAATCTTGCAGTTAAAAACGCTTGAAAGCAAGCGTTAATAAAATATGGATTGATTCGCAAAACATTGTAAATTTGCAAAATTTTCAGATTTCCTGATTGCCAGATTGGTAAGATTTAAAAATTAGTCAATTGGGCAATTATATAAATTTGTAAGATTTGGTAGATTTGGAAATTTGAAATTGCAATAGATCCATTTTTGATTAGTGATATCTTGTTGCGGATTGGAAAAACAACCAATTATAAAATATAAGATCAAAATTTACTAAAACGCTTTCTTAAGAAATTCCTTACATTGACAAAAACCCTTATTTTATATATAATAATTATATATTATTTTCCCGCAACAATTGGTAATATAATTTGTCTAAAAGTAAAATTGTAAAAGAAACCATAATAGGTGATAATCAAATGAAAAAAGGCATTTTGATATTAGTTTATATTATTTTTAGTGCCTTTTTTCTTTATTTATTATCTTATGCTGAACCAAAAATAGTTTCTGTTTCAATAAATCCAACAAATCCGGGTTACGGTGATTTAGTTATGGTCACAGTTGTTTCCTGTGATACACAATGGCAGACGCCGTCTCTGGCTATAGCAGCATCTGTTTTTAGCACGCCGCAGGCAGTTGGTTCTGGCGGCCAGGTTTTTTTAGTAGATGTAAATGGAATAGACAGAAAAGATGTGACATTTGGCTCCAGCGCACAACTTGGAATGACTTTTACTGCAAATACAAATCCACCTGATTGCACAGAATGTTCAGGTGGCAGCGGAGTTTTATCTACAAGAGTTTTCACACTTCATATGCCCACTGCTGATTATTATACTGTTTGTAATCCCACAAATCTTTATATAATTGTCGGAATGAGAAATAGTTATATGGGCACAGGTGACTGGACAACCTTGTCTTCCTGTCAGATTGGCACAGTAACCATACCAATTCCTATACCAACACCTTATCACAGTATAGCAAAAAGAGTTGAAGGAACATTACAGGCAGCAAATGACCTTGTTCTTTTTTCAGCTGATTATAAATATGCAGGAACAGGTACTTTTACAATAACAGACCCCATACCGGGAGGAGGTAATTTTACAGTTGTAGCGTATGGGCCTACAAATATTCCGGGCGGCTCTGTGTCAGGAATATCAGTAGGAGCCACATCTGGCACTGCTACATGGACATTCCCATCTCGTGGCTCTCTTGCAGGTGAGCAATCAGGCACCGTATGGATGCTTCTGCGTTATACCGGCGGCACTCCACCAGCAGGCACGACTTATACAAATACTGCATCTGTCACACGTGGCACAACAACATCATCATCTGCATCAATTACTGTTGGACAACCTGCTATTACAATCCAAAAATATCAATCATCTAATTCTGTTTTAACAGGAACAAACATTACTTATTATCTTTCTTACTCTGTGAATGGATATGCTTTAAGGTCATTCCAGCCATTTGATGCAATTGCAGCCCAAAGTTATACACAGGCAACAGGACCACCTTCTGGTTGGAGATTTAAACCTGATGGCCAGACAGGTGAATATGGAACATGGACTATTTCTGACCCCTGCAACACTGGCAGCAGGATTATAACAGGTGCAACATCTGGTTTAAATGTGTTCCCGGCGCTTTTGCTTGAAGATGGAAGTTCATCAAATAATTCAGACCAGTTTTGCACAGGTATGATAGTCACTGATGTTTATATTAATGATAATGCTTTTATTGGTGCAGATGCTGAAATCAGAGTAAGAACAAATGATATTTCAGGTTCAAACGGAAGATCTCTTAATGTTGTTATATCAATAGATGAATTCCCTGCGCGATTTTATTATGCACAATGTGGTGGCACTGGTGAATTCTGCGGATCTGCTGCAGGTAGTAATGGACCTGCGGGAACATGGACAAATATGCCGCAGACAGGTGTTATATCTGCGAAGAAGTGGTACAGAGTAAAGATACTTGTAACAAATGAAGGTGGTGGACAAAGAATACAGGCAAAAGTATGGGCGCGCGGTGACCCGGAAGTACCAAACTGGGATATAAACCATCTTAATACAAATCTTGGTTCTGATGACTGGCGTTGTGATGGGACAGGAACTTATAATGACTGGAGACCAGGCATAAGCCAGAATACCACTGGCTCTGGTGTTCAAGATAGTTATGATAATTTTACAACATATGAAGTAAGGACTACTGCTGCTTCAACTACTATTTGGGATACTGTGCCTTCAAATGTTATTTATGGCGGATGTAACGGATGCTCATCAACTAGTCCTGTCAGGTGGAATATAGGAAGTGTTGCAATGACATCAGGAACTTTAACATGGTGGGGACAGGTAACTGGTTGCTCGTTAATTTCTAACCAGGGGCTGATGGGAGGAACAGGACTTGCAACTATTGCATCAAATTGGGTAGAACTGGAAGTGCTTTGCTGGTCGCCCACATTTACACCAACAAGGACATTTACCAATACACCTACTTATAATCCAAACACGCCGACATTTACACATACACGTACATTAACATCGACCCCCTCACGCACACTAACACCAACTCCATCACCAAGTCCGTCGCGGACGCTGTCACCTACGTATTCACGTACTTTAACACCAAGTCCGTCTCCATCGCCTTCACGGACACCAACTCCAACGCCAAGTCAATCTTCAAGTCCGACGCGAACGCCGACATCAAGTTCGTCGTGGACACCGACACCCACTTATACGCGAACTCCTACACTAAGCCCATCACAAAGTCCGTCGCGAACACCAACACCCACATATTCACGCACTATGACACCAACGCCAACACCAAGTCCTTCAAGAACACCGACGCCGTCATATACTTACACACAAACAGCTAGTCCAACATCGACACCCTCACGCACTGCTACGCCAACATGGACTCAAACACCTTCTCCTTCACCAACGCTTTCTTCATCGAGGACCCCGACTTTGACATGGACGCGCACTCCGACGCCTACGTTTTCTGTGACATTTTCTCCAACATCCACATATACAAATACCAGAACGCGGACACCTACTTTTACATTCACAGATACAATATCATCAAATACACCAACGGCAACACCGACATTCACAAGAACATATACAGTTACACCCACACCAACATGGACAAACTCATCTTCACCTTCGGATACAAGGACAGTAACATCAACTCCTACAAATACAATAACACCAAGTCCTAGTTTTACATTTACAACAACATTGACACGAACACCAACACTTACCTTCACAGATACGATATCATCAAATACTCCGACAATAACGCCGACATGGACAAGGACTTACACATCAACACCGACATTTACTGAAACATCATCTCCAACAAATACATTTACGAATACGAATACAAGGACACAAACTCCGTCACCAACGGATACATACACACAGACAAGCACAAGAACAAATACACCTACTTTTACATTCACAGATACAATATCATCAAATACACCAACTGTTACACCAACATATACAAGTACAAGCACAAATTCCAGAACCTTAACAAATACTCCGACCAGTACAAATACATTAACATTGACCCTTACATCAACAAATACATCGCAAAACACAGCTACTAACACGTCTACAATAACAAGGACTTATACAGATACAAGGACACCAACAAGGACAAATACTGATACTCCAACATGGACTATAACAGTAACACTGACAAATACACCTTCACATACAAGCACGCTAACATTTACGCCTACATATACGATAACTGCAACTGCAACAGTCACACCTGATGTCCATTCTGCGGAATTATCTATAACACTGATAGCAGATGGTGAAAACGCACAGTTAGGAGCAATAATAGATTATAAAATAATAATAGAGAATAAAGACAGCAGTATAAACGCATATAATATAAAAGTATGGGATACACTACCAGCAGAAGTAGAATTCATAGACAGTTATTCTATAGTAAAACCTGTATTAGAAAATGGAGTGGTAATATGGCAATTACCAAAAGATATGGAATTAAAACCAGGGGAAAGAATAATAATAGAATTCAGGGTAAAAATGAGTAAATCAGATGGTATTGGTTTTATAACAAATACAGCAAGCGTTGATTATCAGGATAGTTATTATAATGATATATTTGGTAATGGCAGGCATCCGGTAATAACAAGTAATATAAATGAATATCCGGAAGAACCAATAATAGCATATCCAAATCCGTATAAAATAAATGGAGAAAGCAAAGTAATAAAGTTTGTGAATTTACCACCAAATTGCACAGTTCAGATATATACAATATCAGGAGAAAGTGTGATATCTTTAAACACTTTTACTGGTTCGCGTGTGGTATGGAATGGAAAAAATAGAAAGGGCAGGGAAGTATCAGCAGGTATATATTATTATGTGGTATTGAATAAATACAGTAAACAGGTGGTAAGGGGAAAGATATTTATAATAAAATAAGATGCAGGATGCCGAATGACGAATGGCGGATTTATAACTACATTGCTGATTGCTGGTTGCTTTTTGCTGATTAATAACTACCTTGTCGATTGTGGATTGGAAAAACAAAAAACAATAAGCAACAAACAATCAGCAATTGCCAATCAGCAATGTTGTATGCAACCAGCAACCAGCAAAAAGCGATCAGCAGATGAAACAGGTAAAAATATTTGTAATAATAATCTAAAACAACTTGATTTTTATATTTGTAATGATACAATTTATTAAATGTTAACATATATTTCTGGAGGCAAAAATGCAAAAAGGAGAAGCATATTTAAAACATATTAATACACCAAAAAGTATAACTTTAAAAAAATGGTCAGAACTTCCAACAGACCAAAAAATGGAATTTAGTGAAGAGTTGCATTTCCCAAATATTCCAGGGGATATAAAAGTAGATGTTTTTGGTGAAGAACTGAAAAAAGGTGCACCTGTATATGCTTTTAAAATAAAAGGTATAAGGGCATATTGTATAGTTGGCAATTATAATAAATTAACAAATGGACAAAAAGAACAATTTGAAAAAAATTTAATTCAATTTCCGGGAATCTAAAATAAAAATCGAAAATCATACAATTTATGGTTTACAATTCAAAAGACATTGCTGGTTGCCGTTTGAAAAAACGAAAAATGAAAATCGTAAATTGAAAATTAACAATGAGTTTCTTCTTCCCTCGGGGAGAGGATAAAGGTGAGGGGGAGATAACTACGTTGCGGATTGCTGGTTGCTGATTGCGGATTGGAAAAACAAAAAACAAACAGCAACCAGCAACAAACAAAAAGCAAATGAAAAGAACAAGAGAGCGAGATTAAAGCGAGAGGCGAGAAATGAGATTATATGTTTGGGCGATTCTATATGTTAGCCCATAAATCAAAAATTGAAAACTATAAAACTAAGGAGGTGAAGTATGAGAAGTACAATAAAAGTCCTTTTCGTTTTTATGATACTTTTTTCTAAAATAATTTATGCTGATAAACTTTATAATGTTCTGCCATGGAGCGGATATAAAGCAGCGATTTCATTGACTTTTGATGATGGCGACCCCATACATCTTGATTTTGCCATACCTGAGATGCAAAAACGTAATATAAGAGGAACATTTTTTTTAATAGCAGATAAAACAGAGAGAATTGATGAATGGAAAAAAGCAGCAGAATCAGGAATGGAAATAGGCAATCATTCAAGTAATCATAAGCATGCTTATGAACTTTCAAAAGAAGAGGATATAATATATGAAGTAGAAAATGCAGAAAAATTTCTGCAAAATCAATTTAATCAACCTGTTATATCTTTTGCTTACCCTTTTATAGAAATTACAAATGAATTACTTGTAAGAGTTAAAAAGAATTGTATAATAGCACGAGGTGGTGGAACAGGAGAACTGTATTATACGCCTGACTCAGAGCCTGACTGGTATAATATACACAGTCAGACAACTATGAGTGATTATGATTTTGAAACATATAAAGCATGGATTGATACTGCGTTTGGCGCTTCTGCCTGGACTGTTTTTATGATACATGCAATAAAAGGTTCTAACTGGTGGCAGCCAATTCCCAAAGATGTATTTATAAAAATTCTTGATTATCTTAAACAAAACGAAAATATTTGGGTCGCTCCATTTGGTGAGATTGGTGCTTACTGGCAGGCACAGAAAATAATTGAAAATGCCAAAGTAATAAAAACAGATAAAAATTATTTAATAAGATGGAAAAAACCACAACTATTTCCAGAAGGAGTTTTTGTTAAAATAAAAATAAATAATGATGACTATATACTAACTCAAAAAGGTGTAGAAATAAAACAAACATTACCATATATTTATACGATTTCATTTGATTCTTGTGAATTTATTCTTGAAAAAAGAAAAAAATCAGGTAAAATTAAATAAATAATTATTTTAAACCAATACATTGTTATAGGAGGTAAAAATGCTAAATCGGTTTAGTTTATTCTTGTTATTTTTAGTTTTTGTTTTACAGTCATGTGTTTCAACTTCTATGAAAGATGAGGGTGAAAATAAAATGTCTGATTTCAATGAAAAAACAAGATATGAGTGGGTTGCAACTGATCCAATTATTTTGCCACAGCCAGAAAAAGGACGCGAAGTTGTTTCTGCCAAGGACCCGAGTGTTGTTCGCTATAATGACAAATGGTATGTTTTTTACACCACCTGTGATACAAAAGGTGTATGGAGTATGCAGTTTATAAGTTTCAAGGACTGGAAAGATGCAAAAAAAGCAAAAGCATTTCCAAAAGACAATAATCCAAATTTACAGGGTTATCACTGCGCACCGCATGTGTTTTATTTTACTTCGCAAAAAAAATGGTATATGGTATTTCAATCAGGTCAGCCACAATATTCAACAAATGATAATATTGACAATCCAATGGGATGGACAAGACCGGTTGATTTTTTTAAAGAAGCACCAAAGGGACTTGAAAAAGGACAATGGGGACATGAATGGCTTGATTTTCACTGCATAGCCGATGATAAATATGTTTACCTGTTTTTTACGGGTGATAACGGCCGTTTTTACAGAAGCAGGACAAAAATTGAGGATTTTCCGAATAAAATGAGCGACCCTGTTGTAGTGTTATATGACAGTGACAGGCGCAACATATTTGAAGGAAGCTGCACTTACAAGATAAAAGGGCAAAATAAATACTTAACAATTATAGAAGCAGCTAACGGCGATTCATGGGACAGGTTTTACAAGAGCTGTGTTGCTGATTCATTGGATGGCGAATGGAAAGAACAGGCAGTGACATGGGATGAACCATTTGCAGGATTTAATAATGTAAAATTTGCAGAAGGTGTAAAACCATGGACTAAAGATATAAGCCATGGTGAATTGATACGTGCTTCGTATGATGAAAAAATGGAAATTGACCTTGAAAATCTGCAAATGCTTTTCCAGGGCAGGGACCCTGCAAGCAATGGGCAACCATATCATATGCTGCCATACAGAATTGGGTTGTTAAAAGGCACAATTAAATAGAAAAAAGTGAAATATAAAAATCCTGTTTTGCCAGGTTTTTATCCAGACCCGAGTGTGTGTCGTGCTGGCAATGATTTTTATCTTGTAACCAGCAGTTTTGAATATTTTCCCGGTGTTCCAATCTTTCACAGCAAAGATTTAGTAAACTGGAAACAGATTGGACATTGCCTTCATCGCAATAGTCAGGTTGATTTAAGAAAAGCAGAATGTTTTTCTGGTATTTATGCACCCACCATACGTTATCATAATGGCATTTTTTATATGACAACCACAAATACTTCAGGCATAAAAAATTTTATTGTAACTGCAAAATCTCCAGAAGGTCCCTGGTCTGACCCAATACCTGTTGCGCAGGAAGGAATTGACCCATCGCTTTTTTTTGATGATGATGGTAATGTGTTTTATACAACTGCATGCGGTGGCGCCTTTCAAAGTATTATTGATATTAAAACAGGCAAGTTGTTAAGCGAACCAAAACTTATTTGGAAAGGCACAGGTGGAAGATTTCCAGAAGCTCCACACCTTTATAAAATCAATGAATGGTATTATTTAATGCTGGCAGAAGGTGGAACCGGTTATGAGCATATGGTAACAATGGCACGCTCAAAAAGTCCGTGGGGACCTTTTGAACCCTGTTGCAGAAATCCGGTATTATCGCACAGAAGCACACCCAACCCAATAAGAGCAACAGGCCATGCAGACATTGTTTATACAGGTGAGCACTGGTTCGCAGTTTTTCTTGGTGTGCGCACATTTGGTTATGACGATACGCATAATATAGGCAGAGAAACATTTTTAACACCGATTTTTTGGGCAGAAGACGGTTTTCCTGTTTTTGGAAATAATGGCCAGGTCTTTTTAGAAATGGAAACACCTTTAATAGTAGAAGAACAGAATTTACAAATAAACCAAAGAGATGATTTTGATAATGAAAAACTCCCTTTTTACTGGAATTATTTGCGCAATCCTGATGAAAATCTGTATTCATTAAAAGAGCGCCGCGGTTTTCTTCGGCTTATTGGTTCAAAAGATAATCTTGATGATATTGCATCACCTGCATGGCTTGGCAGAAGACAGTGCCATCATAATGTAAATGTTTTGACATGTGTTGAATTTCAACCAGAAAATGAAAACGAAGAAGCAGGTCTTTGTGTGCGCAAAAATGAACAGCATCATTATGAAATTTTTATTACAAAAAGAAATGGAAAAATTTCTGTTGCACTAAGAAAAAGAATAGCAGATTTAAAAGTTGAAGTTACAAGCAAACCATTACCTTATAAAATGCAAAAACGCTGTGTATTGGCAATAGATGCAGATATAAATAATTATGTTTTTTCTTATGGCACTGATGAAAAAAATCTCAACATATTAGGTAAAGGAATTACACGTTATCTGTCATCAGAGGTAGCAGGTGGTTTTACAGGTGTTTATTTTGCAATGTATGCAACTGGCAATGGAAAGCCATGCAAAAACCCTGCTGATTTTGACTGGTTTGAATATAAAACTAAATAAGATGTGAAATGTGCAATGTGTAATGTGTAATGACAGATTTAAGATGTATGAATTATGATTTAAAAACATTTACTATTTGCGGTTTCCGATTTCCGATTTGAATGACAAAAAAGAAATTTGCGTTTTTTAAATTTGGAATATTTGGTAGATTTGAAAATTTGGTAGATACAATTACTACATTGCCGATTGCCAATTGCGGATTGTTGATTGGAAAAAAATTGGATTCCTTCTGGAGTTTATACCTGATTTATTCAGGTGCAGGAATGACAAATTAAAAAAGCGGTTGTAAGCAAGAAATGTCATTCCCGTCCCTGATTTCTCAGGGATAAACTTAAGCGGGAATCCATTAATTTAAAAGAGCGAGAGGCGACAGCGAGATTATTTGTAGGGGCGACCCTGTGTGGTCGCCCGAAAACGACAATCGGCAAATGGCAATTGATAATTAAAATTTCCTCTACCCTGCGGGGAGAGGATAAAGGTGAGGGGGGATAACTACATTGCTGATTGCAGATTGTCGATTGTCGGTTGAAAAGAAGAAAAATGATTGCCCCTCTTTCAAAGTGCCGTGATGAACGAAGTGAATTTTACGGTATAAAAGAGGGGAAAGGGGAGATTTAAAATTACATTGCCGATTGCAGATTGCCGATTGTCGGTTGGAAAAACAAAAACAACTATCAATCAGCAACAAACAAACAGCAAATGAAAAGAGCGAGAGCGAGAAGAGTGCATCCCCGTATTTGCAAACCCCCTATTGACAAAATGAATAATATAAAACTTACTAATATCAGTTTTTATAGAAAACAAATTTTGAACCTTTTAAATCAGATTAAGGATTTAATATCTATTATCCTATCCCAAAATTCCCTAATTAAAGGAACTATCTATAACCAGAAGAAAAAATGTGGCAATCCTAATTGTAAATGTGTTAATTTCATTCTTACCTTTTGGTGCGTACTTTTCGTAGCCTAAATGCTGTGTCATTTCTGCTGCCATTACACGCTCTACCAACCGCTTCGTTAACCGCTTAAGCAGCCCTTTTTCTCCCGTTAAATCTTCCGGTTTCTTGTCCTTCTTCAAAAACTCATCAAACAATTTGTCATCTAATGCCATAATCCGTCCTCCTTAATATATTTGGTACACTAAGTGTTCCTCAGATTATGGCAATTTACACTAATTTTATGACATACCCGAGATTTTAGGCAAAATAAATCCCACTATTTCCCTTTTGAAAATGAATAGATAAAAAAAAGAGGAGAAATTAAGTGAAACAAAAAATTTTCTTTAGTTACAATTAAAAAAGCGGTAAATAATAATGTAAAAACAAAAAGGAGTAACTATACGATATTAACAACGAAATATAAAAATACAAAAATCATTAACATATTTTTTATCATCCCAAAAATCGCTATAGGCGATTTTTGGTAGAAATCTCTCTTTCCTATAATTTTATTTCCATCCTCCTCTTTCTACCCCATCCTCAGCACTGTTATTTGTCAATCTCGTCTGATTACTTCCATTCGCATCCATTACATATATCTCCCAGTTCCCATCTCTGTCACTATAAAACGCTATCTTTCCTCCCCCAACTCCTACCGGCGTTGCTGTTGTCACAAGTTCTGTCGGGCTTGCCTCTTCTTTCTTGCTGCACGATATCATTACTACTATCATCATCAATACTACTACTACTGCTACTTTTATCTTTTTCATCTCATATTCCCTCCTTTTTATTTGTTATTGTTATATTTCATTTGAAATAATCATACCTCACCCTACCTGTTTTGTCACTATTTTTTTCTGAAGGTAATGTAAAATAAATTGACAACTGTATTTTTATACAGTATTATATAAGAAACAAATATAAGGTAATTTTTATGGAGAAAATTAATTTAACAAAAAGGCAAAAAGAGATATTTAATTTTATTAAAGAAGAAATTAATATTAATGGAATTCCACCAACCATAGATGAAATACGTCAAGAATTTTCTTTTAAATCACCCACAGCAGTTAATGACCATCTAAAGGCATTAGAGAAAAAAGGATATATAAAAAAACATTCTCATACATCTCGTGGTATTGAAATTATTAAAGATTATAATAATGAAAAAAGGATAATTGAGGTTCCTATTTTAGGATATATTACTGCTGGAGAGCCAATTCAACCAATAGAAGAATTGCAAGACAAAATAGCAATTTCCAAAAATGAGTTAAGAAAATCAGGTAAATTTTATGCTTTAAGAGTCCAAGGCAATAGTATGATTGATGAAGGTATTTTTGATGGCGATATAGTTGTCATAAGAAAACAAGAAACAGCAGAAAATGGACAATCTGTTGTTGCAATTATTGATGGAGATAAAGCCACATTAAAGAAGATTTATAGAGAAAAGAATAAAATAAGATTGCAACCAGCCAATCCTTTATTATTCCCGATTTATCCCAAAGAAGTTGAGATTAGAGGAATAGTGGTAAAAATAATACGTAATTTGGAGCAAAAAGTTGAAAAACCATCAATAATTAATTATAAATATAAAAGAAAAATAGATTATTCTTGGGATTATTCAGGCGAGAAAACCAAATTATATACTCATGGATTTCATACTTATCCAGCTATGTTTATTCCACAAGTTGCAAGACGGCTTTTGCAAAAATATAGTCAAAAAGGCGATGTGATATGTGATATTTTCTGTGGTTCTGGTACCGCTTTAGTTGAAAGTAAATTATTAGGAAGAAATGCATATGGAATAGACTTAAATCCCTTGGCGGTATTTTTAGCACAAGTTAAAACAACAGAAATAGATACATCAATATTATATAAACAATATTTTCAATTATTAAATAGGATAGAAAAAATAAAGGATAAAGAAGTAAAATTACCTAATTTTTTTAATATTAATTTTTGGTTTAAAAAGGATGTTATTTTTAAATTGGCAAAAATAAAAAAAGCAATAAAAGATATAAACAATGAAAAAGTTATGAATTTTTTTATGGTAGCTTTTAGTGAAACAGTTAGACAGTGTTCAAATACAAAAAGTGGGGAATTTAAACTTGTAAAAATACCCGAAGATAAATTAAAAAAATACAAACCTGATGTTATAAATATTTTTAAGAAAAAAGTAGAATCAAATATATTAGGAATGCAAGATTTTAATAATATGGCAGATAAAAATGTTTGGGTAAAAGTTATTTATGGCGATTCTTCGAAAGACAATGGTATTAAAGAAAATTCAATAGATTGTATTATAACTTCTCCGCCTTATGGAGATAGTAAGACAACTGTGGCATACGGACAATTTTCAAGATTGTCTCTTCAATGGTTAGATATTTTAGACAATCCTGATATTGCTTCAAAAGTAGATAATGATTTGTTAGGTGGAAAACCTACTAAAGAATTAAAACATAATTTAAATTCTAAATATTTAGATGATGTTTTAAATGAAATTATAAAAAAAGATGAAAAGCGTGCAAAAGAGGTCATAAGTTTTTTTATTGATTTGGAAAAATGTTTAAAACAGGCATATAAAATATTAAAATTAAATAAATTTTTTTGTATTGTTGTTGGGAATAGATTAGTAAAACAAGTAAGAATACCAACGGATTTTATTATAGCTGAAATGTGTGAAAATATTGGTTTTATTTGCGAAGATATTTTTGTAAGAAATATTCCAAATAAAAGAATGCCTTTACAAAACTCACCTACAAATATAACTGGACAAAAAGAAGAAACAATGCTAAAAGAAAGCATTGTTATTTTACGAAAAATAAAGAGTGACTGATAATGACTCTAACAGAATTAATAAAAAGATTAAAGATTTTAAAAAATAAAGGATTTGTTCCTTCAAAAAGAAAAGGACCAACTGGAATTGGCTATACTTTTGAATCAGAATTGAATTTAAAAGAAACAAACATAGCTGTGCCTGATTTAGGTGGTAGAATTGAATTAAAAACAACAAGAATTAATTCTAATTCTTTTGTTACGTTATTTACTTTTAATAAATCGGTTTGGCAGATACATCCTAAAGAAGCAATTAATAAATATGGATATTATGATGAAAATAAACGACATTGTTTATATGTTACAGTTGGATTTGGTGAATCCAATAATCAAGGATTATTATTAGATATTGATAAAACAAATCAATATCTCCAATTAAAAGATAAAACAGATTTTTTAGTTGGGAATTGGAAAATAAGTCATATCGTTGCAAAATTTCTTTCAAAAATGAGTAAGTTGATTGTTGTTTTTGCAGATTCAAGAAAAAATAATAATGGGGACGAAGAGTTTTATTACGAGTCAGCTTATTTACTTACAAATCCCTCTGATGATAATTTTATAGAAGCAATTAAGAAAAAATCTGCATTTGTAGATATAAGAATGTACTTAAGAAAAGACGGTTCTGTTAGAAATCACGGGACAGGTTTCAGGGTGTATGAAAAGGATTTGGGAATATTGTATGGGGATAAGAGGAAATTAATTTAATAAAAATAAAATATTAGAACATATTGATGCTGTCAAGTATTCGGCGGAAATTAAGAAGCATAAAAAGGCACCTCGCCTTTATAACAAGACAATTACAGATTTTTTTACTGTGATATTTCTGTTATGTTATTACAAAATCAAAAAGACATATTCAGGGACGACAGGCAAAGGAAGAAATTGTTTGCCTGTTAATCCAGTGTATAATATACGGTCAGTGATGGTGTGTCGCTTTGTATGGTGTATTCTGATGAACGGAATAGTACATAGCTGTCACTGGACCCTGAACTAACTGTGCCTCTCATAAAAATCCCAAAATTTTCCGAGGGTGAAGTTACGAGATCCTGAAAAGCACTGCTATTTAATTCAATACTCATCTGGACAGGTGTAGAAGATGTGACAGTAGTGCTGGCAAGCAATGAACCATAACCACCATATAAGATCCAGTTGTTGTAATTTAAAGTGTTTTCCTGCCAGTTATAATTTCTCAGGGTATAAAACTCAAATGTTACTGAAGTCCCTGATGTGCCAGCTCTGTTCAGGAAAAGGTAAACTTTTTTAATTTTTGCCTGCTGTGGAATGGAAGAAAGATCAAATCTGAGCATGCCATACCATATTCCGACTCCATACTGATACCCGACAATAATAAAACCTGTTGTGCCATAGGTTGTTGTAGGATTCCCCTCAGAAACACAGGTGTCATCAACCCCATTGTAACCGCTGCTCGGGGATACGCCGTTTCTGAATGTTTGGGAAAAGACCTGTTTTGTTTCAGGGTATGAAGGGCACGAAGGACATGAATTACTGCATGAAGAAAACAAGCACATTAAAATAACGGAATAGAGTAAAATGATTTTTTTCATAATGCCTCCTTTGAATTTGTATATTGATATAATATCATCAAGATTAAATTTGTCAACACTTTAAAAAATCCTGAAAGTTACGATAATTATTTTCAGGCGAAAGAAAACATATAAAAAAATATTATTAATTACTATAAAGTAACTAAATGAAATTGAAAAAATATATACTTGAAATATCAAGTCAAAAGTCAATCTCTAAACCCGATACTCCTTCCATATTTGGTAACCCCTCAGTTATAGGAGGTGATAATAAAAATTGAAAATCCCTCTTAATCTCCCTTTTGAAACTGTCCATTACCCATAAGTATTAAGAAGCAGGTATACCGCTGATTTTTTCGTAAAAAACGGTTGAGGAAAAGTCGGGCAAAGAATTTACAGTCAAAAGTAGACGAGGCTTACGCAACAACCCTTGGATAGGATTAAGAAGGGCGTTAAAATTGGGAGTAAGTAAACTAGACAACACTGCGAACCACCCGTAATTTTCCTCAAAAATCAGGATATACCTGCTTCTTATTAAAAAAGAAGATGTGGGTAATGGTCAGCTTTAGAAAAGGGAGAGATAAAAATGAAAATTTTTTTTAATTCCCCTATTTCAAAGTGCCGTGATGAACGATGTGAATTTTAAGGCATTAAAGAGGGGCAGGGGGAGATTTTATTAATGTAAAAAATAAAGCAAAAAAATTTACTTTATATTTTATAAAAACCTACCATAACTGAGGGGTTACGAGATAAAAGTTTTTCGTATTGAAAAATAGAAATTTTTATGTTAAAAGTGATATGTTTTATCTAAAAATTATTAATGAAGAGGCGCTCAAAATGTCTGATGATAAAGTAAAAAAAGAGTATAAAATACATTTGCCACAAACTGACTTCCCTATGAAAGGTGATTTGGCAAAAAGGGAAATAGATTTTATAAAAAAATGGGAAGAAGATAATCTGTATTTTTCTCTGTTAGAAAAGAGAAAAGGCAACAAATCATATATATTGCACGATGGGCCGCCATATGCAAATGGCAATATTCATATGGGACACGTTTTAAACAAGGTTTTAAAAGATATTATTGTGCGTTTTAAGTCATTCAAAGGTTATTATACACCTTATGTTCCCGGCTGGGATTGCCATGGTATGCCAATTGAACACAAAGTTATGGAAGAACTTGGAAGCAAAGCAAAATCAATGACAAAATTAGATATTCGAAAAAACTGTTATGACTATGCAATGAAATATGTTGATTTACAGAGAAATCAATTTAAAAGAATGGGCATAATTGGCGACTGGAACAATCCATATCTTACACTGGACCCTGAATATGAAGCAAAGATGTTGGAAATTTTCTGGGAGATTTTTAAGCGCGGAATGATATACAAGGGTTTAAGACCGGTTTACTGGTGTTACAAATGTGAAACAGCACTTGCAGAAGCAGAAGTGGAATACAAAGACCATACAACACCTTCAATATATGTAAGTTTTCAGATAAAAGATTTCTCAAAAGCAAAAGTTAAAATTCCTTCTGATACAAATATTGTAATATGGACAACAACTCCATGGACTTTGCCTGCAAATGTTGCAATAGCACTTCATCCGGATTTTAATTATGTATTAATTGAGTCAACAAAAGGAAAATTTATAATTGCTGAATCGTTGTTAGAAGAATTCACAAAAAAAACAAATACAGGACCTGTAAAGATATTGGAAAAATATAAAGGTGTTGATTTGGAAAACATAGTTTGTATGCATCCGTTTTTGGATAGAGAGTCAGTTGTAATACTTGCTGATTATGTAACTCTTGATACAGGAACAGGTGCGGTACATATTGCGCCGGGACACGGGCATGAGGATTATGTTTCCGGATTAAAATATAATTTACCTATTTTAACACCTGTGGATTCAAAGGGAAGGTTTACAGATGAGTTTAAACTTTTTAGCGGAATAAATGTATTTGATGCAAATGAAAAAATAATAGAACTTTTACAGGAAAAAGGAAAATTGCTTGGCAAAGAAAAAATAACACATAGTTATCCGCATTGCTGGCGTTGTAAAAAGCCAATAATTTTCAGGGCAACTGAGCAGTGGTTTATTTCAATGGATAAGAATGATTTCAGAAAAACAGTAATAGAAGAAATAAAAAATGTAAAATGGTGGAATGAATGGGGACAGGATAGAATTACAAAAATGATACAAGGCAGACCTGACTGGTGTATATCAAGACAGCGTTCTTGGGGTGTTCCTATTTTTGTTTTTGAATGTAATAAATGTGGCAAAGCAATTGTTAATGAAGAAACAGTAGATAAATTAAAAACAATAATAAAAAAAGAAGGCAGCGATGGCTGGTTTAAACATTCAGTTACAGAAATACTTGGAAATGAATTTAAATGTCCTTTTTGTGGCTCAAATGAAATAAAAAAAGTAGAAGATATTTTTGATGTCTGGTTTGACTCCGGCTCCAGCAGTATTGCGGTATGCGAGGGCAAATGGAAACTTAGCTGGCCTGTTGATTTATATATAGAAGGTTCTGACCAGTACAGGGGATGGTTTCAAACATCGCTTCTTGTTTCTGTGGCAGATAAAAATAAGGCACCGTATAAAGAAGTTATAAGTCACGGATGGGTAGTTGATGGCCAGGGAAGAGCAATGCACAAATCACTGGGCAATGTTGTTGACCCTTTAAAACTGGTTGAAAAAAGCGGTGGCGATTTATTAAGGTTGTGGGTAGCATCAGAAGATTTTAAAAATGATCAGGCAGTTTCTGATGAAATAATGGAGCGTATAACAGATTCATACAGAAGAATAAGGAATACTTTTAGATTTATGCTTGGCAGTTTGTATGATTTTAAAAAAGAAGAAATGGTTAATTATGACAAATTATCAAAACTTGATAAATATATTTTACACAGGGTCCAGGATTTAATAAACAATCTTGAAAAATATTATGAAAATTTTGAGTTTTATAAAGTTTATAAGGATTTTACTCAATTTTGTTCAAAGGAATTGTCTTCTTTTTATTTTGATATTATAAAAGACAGATTATACACCTTTAAAAACAAAGGAATTGAGCGCAAAAGTGCACAAACAGTTATTTATAAAATTTTAATGAAACTTGTAAAAATAATCTCACCTGTTTTATGTTTTACAACTGATGAGGTCTGGCAGTTTATTCCTCAGCATTTAAAAGAAGAAAAACATATACAATTAAGTTTATGGAATGAGCCGGCGGACCCTTTACTTACAGAAGAACTGCTCTCTGATTGGAAAATTTTGCTTGAATTACGCGAAATTGTTTTTAAAAAAATAGAAGAACAGAGAGATAAAAAGACAATAAAGCATCCGTATGAAGCGTGGTTGACATTAAAATACGGGACAAAAAAATTAAATGAAATAATAGAAAAATACAAAGATGAACTGGAACAAATATTTATTGTATCAAAGATAAATTATATCAAGACAGGTGAAACAGATGATGTATGGAATAAAAATCTTGAAATAACCGTTGAAAAGGCAAATGTAAAAAAATGTGCAAGATGCTGGAGATATGTGGAAGATGTAGGAAAAAACAGTGAACATCCTGATATTTGTCTGAGATGTGTAGATAATCTGGATTAAAAGGAAAATTTTAATGAACGATAGCGTTGAAATAAGAAAAAAAAATATAATATGGATTAGGGTGATATTAACTTTAATCATAATTTTACTGGCAATCTATAATATATTTGACATAATTGAATCAAAACAGTATATATTTTTTTATTTATTTGTTTTGATATTAAGTAATATTTTTTTTATTTTCCTGCCAATCAAATTTTTTGAAGGCACAAAAATATTATATGTTATTTTTGTTATGGATATAATTTTTATCTCTCTGGCTGCATACTGGCTTGCTTTTCTTGATTTTCAGTTTTTTATTATGATTTTTTTAACTGTATTTGTAAGCGCGTTAGGCCAATCAGTTTATTTAAGTTTGGTTATTGCTTTTGTAATTGATTTTATATATGTTTATTTAAAAATAACAGGTGGCGGTTCTGGATTAAATATTTTATTGGAACAGGATATTTTACTTAATTTGCCATTTATTTTTATTGTTGCTTTATATGGGAGTTATTTGGCTGAAAAAGCACAACAGGATTTATTGGAAAAAGAGAAACTGGAAATCGCAAATAAAGCTCTTTCACAAAAAATAAAAGATATTGATATTGAAAAGGATAATATAACAGAGATCATTAATAATATATTTAATAGTTTCAGAGAAGGTATAATAATTATTGATAATGATGGTTTAATAATTTTTTTTAATTCTAAATGCGAAACGCTATTTAATTTACACAAAAGCAAAGTTATAAATGTAAATTATACAGAAATTGAAGCATTGGGAGATGTGCAGAAAATTTTATACGAAATTCATTATAAAAAACTGCCTTCTTTTGACAAGAAAATAGAAATACAAGTCGGTGGAATAAAAAAAAGTATAATAGTTAATACAGCAAATATAAAAGATAAAAACGGCAATGTTTATGGTGCTTTATGTGTTTTAAGACAAATATTAACTGATTTAAAAGGTGATCAATGAAAAGAATATTTTTTATAAGTGCATTTTTAGTTATTGTTATTGACCAGATAACCAAATATTTAATAAGAACTTCTATGAAAATGTTTGATGCTGTTTTAATAATAAAGGATATTTTTCAAATCACATATATTGAAAATACCGGTATTTCTTTTGGCTTGTTAGGTGGTTCTGAAAATCCGGTAAAAAGATGGACGCTGGTAGCGATTGTATCTGTTGCTGCTATTATGATAACCTGCTATTGGTTGTTTAACAGGAAAAATAATATTTTGTTTGATTTATCCTGTGGCTTTATAGTGGGCGGTGCAATTGGAAATTTAATTGATAGAATAATAAAAGGCAGTGTCACTGATTTTATTGAAATTGGATATAAAGAAATAACATGGCCTGTTTTTAATATGGCAGACACATTTGTTTCTATAGGAGTTTTTTTGTTTTTTATATATTATGTTTTGTATGAGGTGAAACAAAATGCATCCGATTCTGATTGAGTTTGCAGGATTAAAAATAACCGCTTATGGTTTAATAGTTGGCACTGCATTTCTTTCTTCTATTTATTTGGCTTCTGAATTTGCTAAAATCCAGGGAATTAAAAGCGATGTTATTTTTGACCTTGGATTTATAGTAATAATATGGGGAATCATTGGCGCGCGTATTTTATATGTATTAATATGGTATAAGGAATATATAAAAAATCCTGTTGACATATTAAAAGTCTGGGAAGGTGGGCTGGTTTTTTATGGAGGATTTATTGCTGCATTTTTAGGAGGAACGTGGTGGATTATAAAAAAGAAAATTAACTTTTTTTTCTTAGCAGATATAATTGCTCCTTTTATTGCTTTTGGTCATTCCATAGCTCGCATTGGCTGTTTTTATGCCGGCTGCTGTTATGGCAGAGAATCTGATTGCGATGGTATTTTTTGCGGAGTTGTTTTTCCTGCATTAAAAGATAATATCCCGAGATACCCCACCCAATTATATGAATCATTTGCAAATTTTTTAAATTTTTTAATTTTAATTATGTTTTTTAAAAAATTCAAGAGTAAAAATGGAGATGTTATTTTTTTATATTTTTTAAATTATGGTATAATTAGGATTATAATTGAATTTTTCAGAGGCGACCCGGAAAGAGGAAAAATGCTTTTATTTTCAACTTCAACTTTTATTAGTTTTTTTATGATTTTAATTGGTTTGAGCTGGTTTCTTTATTTTCGTAATAAAAAATATGGAAAGAACTCGGATAATTAAGGTTAGTTCAGATAAAAAAGAGAGAATAGATATTTATTTAAAAAATGCCATATCCATATCCCGTGGAATGGCTCAAAAAATGATAAAAAGTGGAAATGTTTTTTTAAATAAAAAAATTGTCCGGCTTTATCATACAAAAGTAAAACAGGGCGATGTGGTTGAATTCATTGAAAAAGCTCCGGATCCGCAGATAATAAAAGAAGCAGATATCCCTTTAAATATAATATATGAAGATGAATTTATTTTTGCAATAAATAAACAGCCGGGTCTTGTAACTCATCCTGCTCCGGGGCATATGGATGATACACTTGTAAATGCAATTATAGGTAAAAAAATAAAAAAGGAAAATTTTTTAAATGAAGTAACACGTCTTGGAATTGTGCACAGACTAGATAAGGATACATCAGGTGCAATGATAATTGCCAAAGATGAAAAAACAAGGGTTTTACTGTCTGAAATGTTTAAAAGAAAGGAAATTAAAAAAGTATATAATTGTCTTGTTCATGGAAAAATTGAAGAAACAGGAAAAATTGAAACCAGAATAGAAAGGGATGCAAGACACAGGAAAAAATTTACAGCCAAAACTTTATATGGAAAAGAAGCACTGACAATATTTAAGCCGGTAGAAAAATTTTTTAATGTTACTTTACTTGAGTTAAATCTTATTACAGGCAGAACTCATCAAATAAGAGTTCATATGAATTACCTAAGACATGAGGTATTGGGTGATGCTTTATATGGTGATAAAAATAAAGATATGGATGTAATAGAATTTTTAGGTTATGATAGAAAGTCAGCAGATGATTTAATACCAAGACAGATGCTGCATTCGCGTAGTATAGAATTCTTTCATCCTGTATTGGAAAAAAGGATAAATATAACTGCTGATTTGCCTGATGATTTTTCAAGATTATTAAGTATGCTGCGAAAAAAACAGGAACAGATAGAAAGGTAACTACATTGCTGATTGCTGATTGCTTGTTGCGGATTGGATAATGAGTAATGTGTAATGAATGATTTATGATTTTAAATTTGAAGATTCCAGATTTTAAGATTTGAAGATTTGTTGGGAGGTTTTTATGCAGGCAAAGAAATTAAAAAATATTGTTGTTGAAATTTGTATGGGTGATATTGCAACAGCAGAAACAGATGCCATAGTAAATGCTGCCAATAATCATTTATATATGGGGGCAGGAGTTGCAGGTGCTTTAAAAGTACATGGTGGAATTGAGATAGAAAAAGAAGCAATAAAAAAAGGTCCTATTCAAATAGGACAGGCAATTGAAACAGGTGCAGGCAGATTAAAAGCAAAATATGTAATTCATGCTGCTGTTATGGGTATGGATTTTAAAACAAATGAAAAGTATATACGAGAAGCAACAAAGAATTCTCTTTTACTTGCTGAAAAATTAAAAATACAATCAATATCCTTTCCGGCGCTTGGCACAGGAGTTGGCGAATTCCCAATAATTGATTGTGCGCAAATAATGTTTGAAGAAATAAAAGAATTTGATTCATTAAATCCACAATATTTAAAAAGAGCAGTATTTTATTTATTTACAAAAAAAGCATATAACGATTTTGAAAAAATATTTTTAAAGATATAAATTAGTTTAATTAAATTTGTAGTTTCATTATAATTTCAAATTATTTCACAAAATGAAACCTGATAGTTTCTTTTGAAACCAAATACTAAAACCAACTTGCATTATTATCAAATTTATGTTATATTATTATTGCAGAAGAATACAGTATATATATTGTGAATGAATCCACTGAAGTGGGGAAGTTTTACAACCCCACTTTTTGATTTTTGTGAGGACCATTATGATAAAATATGATTTTAAACAGAATATAACGGAATTAATAGAACCGGTAATAAAGGATAATTTTATGGAATTAGTTGATATTGAATTAATTAATACTAATTATTTGAGAGTTATAATAGATAAACAGGGTGGAGTGACGCTTGATGACTGTTCCATTATAAATAACTTAATAAGGCCAGTTTTGAATGTTGCTGGATATGATTTATCTTTGGAAGTTTCATCCCCTGGAATAGATAGACCACTAAAAAAAATAAAGGATTTTGAAAAATTTATCGGGAAAAATGTAAGAATTATCACAAAGGAATCAATAAAAGGCGCAAATGTTTTTGAAGGCATTATAAGCAAAGTAATAAATGAGAAAATAATAATTAATATTAAATCAGAAATTTTTGAAGTAGATTTTAATAATATTAAGAAAGCCAATTTAATAGGCGAACTGAAAATTTAGTAAAAAAGGACTTTATATGTCAAACGAAATTCAGTTAATTTTACAACAGGTTGAAAAGATAAAAAACATAGACAGGGCAGATTTAATAAAAGCATTTGAGAGGGGTATAACGTCTGCTGCAAGAAAGGTCTATGGTATAAAAACACAGATAAGAGTAGAGTTAACAGAGTCAGATATTAAGTTTTACTGGGAAAAAATAGTAGTTGAGGATGTTAAAAATGAATACACTGAAATATCCCTCGAAGAGGCAAAACAGATAAAGCCGGATGTGAAACTCGGAGATAAAATAGAAGTTTTATTTTATCCGAAAGAATTTGGAAGAATTGCTGCGCAGACAACAAAACAGGTAATTGCGCAAAAAATAAGAGAAATTGAAAAAGAACAATTATTTCAGGAATATAAAAACAAAGAAGGTGAAATAATAACAGGTGTTGTTCATACAATAGAAGATAATGGTAACTATATTATAGATTTAGGTGCAGCAGAAGGAGTTTTGAGAAAAAAAGAACAGGTAAACAGAGAGGAATTTAAAGTTGGAGATAGAATACGCGCCTATATTTTAAAAGTAAAAATGGGGAAGGAATGTCCTTTTCTCGAACTTTCAAGGACACACCCGAATTTTATAAAGAAAATTTTTGAAATGGAAATAACAGAAATAGACCAGGGAGTGGTTGAAATACTTTATGTTGCAAGAGAGCCGGGTATAAAAACAAAAGTTGTTGTAACATCAAAGGACCCGCATATAGATCCGGTTGGCGCATGTATTGGAGTAAAGGGCAGCAGAATCCAGACAATTATAAAGGAATTGCAGGGAGAAAAAGTGGATGTTGTATTATTTAGCAACGATATAAAAAAATATTTAGAAAGTGCAATTGCTCCTATTTCAATAAAAAATATATACATTGATGAATTGAACAAATACGCAATAATAGCAGTTCCTGATGAACAATTTTCACAGGTTATTGGTAAAAGTGGTATTAATATGCGTCTTGTTGCAAAAATTACAAAATGGAAAGTTTCAGTATTAAGAGAAAGCGAATTCAATGAAAATAAATTAAATGATATGAAAAAGAATTTTGAAGAGCAACTTGAATTTGATTTATTTAAATTAAATGATATACCAATAAATTTGTTAAAAAAATTAAAACAAGCTGGTATAAGAAATTTAAAGGAATTTATGGCAGCAAGAAATTCCAATCTGGCTGAAATTTTAGGCAAAGATGAAGAACAGATAAAAAATTTAAAAGATAGAGCTATAGAAATAATAGAACAGGAAAAGATAAAATTAGTTGAAAAAGAAGGTAAAGAATGAGAATACATGAAGCTGCAAAAAAGTTAAACATAGATTCAAAAATATTAATTGAACATTTAAATAAAAAGGGAATTAATGTAAAGAGTCATATGAGTACCATAACAGAAGAGGAATTAGAAATTGTAAAAGAAATATTTAAAGATGAAAGAAAAGAAGCAAAAACAGAAGCAAAAATAGAAGTAAAAACAGAAGCAAAGACAGAAGTTAAAACAGAAACAAAAACAGACGTTAAAAAAGAAACGCCTACGCAAACAGTAAAAAAAGAAATACCCTTACCGGAGAAAAAAGAAATAAAAAAACAGGAAACGCAAGTTGCAGCGGTGCAACAGGAAAAAAAGGAAGCCAAAAATATAATTGAAGTAAACAAGACAATAACCGTGGGCGAACTGGCGAAACAACTTGAAGTAAAACCAACAGAACTTATAAAAAAATTTTTTTCTCTTGGATTAATAGTAACTATAAATCAAACACTGAGTGAAGAGGAAATACAGATAATCGTTTCAGAATACGGAAAAGAAGTAAAATTTAAGGAAATTGCCGGTGATGATTTATTTGTAGAAGTTGTAAAGGATAAAGAAGAAGATTTAACTAAAAGAGACCCGATAGTTACTATAATGGGTCATGTTGACCATGGAAAAACATCGCTTCTTGATGCAATAAGGGAATCAAATCTTGTATCAAAAGAAGCAGGTGGAATAACTCAAAAAATAGGAGCGTATAAAGTAGAAACACCACATGGTGGTGTTGTTTTTCTTGATACTCCGGGACATGCTGCTTTTACTGCTATGCGAGCACGTGGTGCAAAAGGAGCAGATATTGTTGTATTAATAGTTGCTGCCGATGATGGTGTTATGCCTCAGACAATTGAAGCCATAGACCATGCAAAGGCTGCTCAGGTGCCGATAATAGTCGCTATTAACAAGATAGATAAAGAGGGAGTTCAACCGGAAAGAATCAAGCAGGAACTTACAAAATATAATCTTGTTCCAGAAGAGTGGGGTGGAACGACCCAGTATGTTTTGGTTTCTGCAAAGAAAAAAATAGGCATTCAGGAACTTATTGAAAAAATAATTTTGGAAGCAGAAATGCTTGAGTTAAAAACAAATATCAAAACACTTGCAGAAGGGGTAATAATAGAAGGCCGTCTTGATAAAGGACGTGGACCGGTGGGAACGGTTCTTATACAACGGGGAAAATTAAAAATAGGCGACCCGTTTATAACCAATTTCACCTATGGAAAAGTAAGAGCGATAATAAATGATAAAGGAGAAAGGTTAAAAGAAGCAGTTGCAGTAATACCTGTTGAAGTTCTTGGATTTGAAGACGTTCCTAACTCGGGTGATAAATTTCGTGTTCTTGAAAGTGACAAACAGGTAAAAGAAATTGCAACCAAAAGAGCCATAGAATTAAGACGTATGACAGAAGAAAAGAAAAAAAAGAAAATGACACTTGAAGATTTTCATAAAAAAATTAAACTCGGGGTAGAGAAAAAATTATACTTGATTTTAAAAGGGGACTCTGTGGGCTCCATTGAAGCATTGGCAGACGCAATAGCTAAAATCTCTGCAGAAACAGACACCAATATTCAAATAATTCATAAAGATGTTGGGGATATTACTGAAAATGATGTGCTTTTGGCAGATGCTTCCAATGCCATTATTATTGGCTTTTTTGTAACTGCTTTACCGGCTGCAAAAGAACTCGCAGTAAAAGAAGGCGTTGAAATAAAAATATATCATATAATTTATGAAGTTGTGGATGCAATAAAGGCATCTTTGGCAGGGCTGCTTGAGCCGGAATATGAAACAGTAAAAATAGGTGAAGCAGAAGTAAGACAGAAATTTTTTGTTGAAAGCGAAAATAAATACATAGCAGGAAGTTATTTAAAAACAGGAAAGGTTTATCATGATTCAATTGTAAGCATATTCAGGGGTAATAAAGAAATTATAAAAGGCAATGTTACTTCTTTAAAAAGATTTAAGGATAATGTGAAAGAAGTAAAGGAAGGTTTTGAATTTGGAGTAGTTGTTGATGGCTATAAAGACATTCAACCGGGAGATGTTCTTGTGTTTTATCAGGAAGTACAAAAGGTAAGGAAATTATAATATTTAAACAGGTAAAAATTATGAAAATTGGTTTGCTTCAAATTGAGTTATATTTAAGTCAATGCGGTTCATTAAAACAAAAAAGAATGATCTTAAACGGATTGAAAAGTAAATTAAGAGATAAATTTAATATTTCAATAATAGAAGCAGATTATCAGGATAAATGGCAGAGGTCGGTTCTCGCGGTTGCCTGTATAAGTAACAATGAAAAAATTGTTGATTCAACTTTTAATCAAATTCTTAATTTTATTGATGTGGAAAAGAAAGGTTTTGAGATTTTAAATAGTCAGATTGAAATGTTGTGAGGTAGTTATATATGAATATAATTCGTAAAAAACGACTTGAGAGTTTATTGAAAAGAGAAATCAGCACAATCATATTAAGGCAGATAAAAGACCCGAGAATCCATTTTGTTACAGTCACAGAGGTTAGTTTGACCAATGATTACAAGACAGCACATATTTATGTTAGTATTATGGGAGATGATATGGAAAAACAAAAGAATTTGGAGGGACTTAAAAATGCATCCGGATTTATAAGAAAATTAGTAGGGGAAGAAATAAAGATAAGATATAATCCGGAGTTAATCTTTAAAATAGATGATTCTTTTGAGAAACAGGATAAAATATTCAAAATTTTAAAAGAGATAGAGGATAATAAAATAAAATGAAAACAAAAGATGTTTTATTATTAAAAGATATTTTAAAAAAAGCAAAGACAATACTTATAACCACGCATCGCAATCCTGATGGAGATGGCATTGGGTCAGGTGTTGCCCTGATGAGCATTTTACTTAAATTAGGAAAAAAAATTGATTTTGTTACAAAAGATACTATACCTTTTATATATAATTTTTTACCTTATATTAATAAAATAAAAAAAGTTGATTCAGTCAAAAAAAGATATGATGTTGTTATTTTTCTTGAATGTCCTGACAAGGATAGAAATGGTAAAATTATTGATTTTGAAAAGAATTTTAAAATAAGTGTTAATATTGACCATCACATAGGAAATACCAGATATGCTGATATTAATATTGTTGACCCCAAAGCATCAGCAGTCGGAATGCAGCTTTTTGAGTTTTTTAAAAAAGCAGGTTTTAAAATTGATTTAAATGCGGCACTTGGATTATATACAGCAATAATTACTGATACAGGTTCATTTAATTTTGCAAATTCAACACCTGAGGTTCATAGAGCAGTTGCGGAATTAATTGAAAAAGGAGTAAAACCATCTTTTGTTTCTTCTAATGTTTATGCAACTTCTCCTGAAAGCACAAAACTTATGGCTCAGATGTTATCAAAAATCAGAATTAAAGATGGTATTGGCTGGAGTGTTTTAACAAAAAAAATGTTTAAGCAAACAAAAGCACTGGACAGCGAAATTGATAATTTTATTAATTTAATAAGAAATATTAGGGATGTAAAAATAGCAGTGCTTTTTAAAGAATATGGTGCCAAAGTAATAAAAGTGAGTTTTAGATCAAAAACAGGTTTTAATGTAAACCGAATAGCCACTTTTTTTAATGGTGGTGGACATAAATATGCTGCAGGCTGCGTTATTCACAAAACTTTAAAGGATGCGATTTCAAGTGTTTTAAAAATTATTAAAAAAAATATGTATTTATAAATAAATGAAAATATTTAGAAATGTACAATCCTTAAAAAAAATAAAAAAAAAGATTGTTTTAACAACTGGGGTTTTTGATGGCTTGCATATAGGACACCAGCATCTTATAAAAAAAGTTGTTAAAATTGCAAAAAAAATAAAGGGGGTAAGTGTTGTTTTGACATTTGACACACATCCCGAAAGATTTTTTAATAAAAAAAATAAAATTAAACTGATTAAAGATTTTGAAGCAAAAATAAAAAGATTAAAAATTTTAAAAGTTGATAGTGTTTTATTAGAAAAATTTAATAGAATTAAAAATTTATCCGCTGTTGATTTTATAAAAAAATATATTTTAAGTAATATGAATTTATATTGTTTTGTCACCGGACGTGATTTTGTTTTTGGAAAAAATAAATCAGGCAATATCTCACTGCTTAGAAAATTAAGTAAAAAATTAAAATTTAAATTATTGGTTGTCCCGGACATAAAAATAAATAATAAAAGGGTAAGTTCAACATTAATAAGAAAATATTTAAAACAGGGTAAAATAAAATTAGTAGAAAAGATGCTTGGCAGGCAATATTCAATAACAGGTAAAGTGGTTAAAGGCAGACATATTGGGTTTAAATATCCGACAGCCAACATAAAATTAAAATATGAAGAAATTCCGGCAGACGGTGTCTGGGCGGTTCGTGTTTTGTACAAAGGAAAGAATTATTTAGGTGCAGCAAATATAGGTGTTGCACCGACATTAAAAGGCGAAAAAAAACCATTACTTGAGGTTTATATATATAACTTTCATAGGAATATTTATGGAAAAAAAATCAGGGTTGTATTTTTAGAAAAAATAAGGGAAGAAAGAAAATTTAAAAATTACCAGCAACTTATAAAAAGAGTTGATAAAGATATTAAATTAATACAAAAAAAATATTCAAATGCATAAGACATTATGGAAATAAAAACAATAAAAATATTTTATCAAAATATAAATTTTCTTTTAAAACTATCACTTTTATCAATTGTATTAGGCGTCCTGTCTCTTGGTATTTTTTTGCCTGTTTTTCAGACTGGTTTTGGATATATTTTTTCAAGATTTTATAAATCTGAATCAGTTTATTACAAAGATATTTTTAAGTTTATTAATAAAACATTACTTTTAGTTATTCTATGGCTATTATTAATAATAATTTTCATAATATCATTAATTGGAATTTTTTTACCTGTTGTTGTTATTGCTTTCTTAATGTTCAGTCCATATATACTTGCCTATGAAGATGTTGGCATTTTAGAAGCAATGCGACGCAGCTGTGAAATTGTAATAAAGAACGGCTTTATGAAATATATTGCTATAGCCATTATTTTAATGATTATTTTTTTAATAGGTTTAGTGCCTTTTGGACTGGGATTGTTTTTTACATTTCCATTGATGGGTGGATACATTGGATTGTTGTATGAAAAATCTAAATCATAATTCATTGAACATTCTAACCTGATTTCTCCCACTTCTTTTTGCAAGATACAGTGCATCATCTGCCTGTTTAATTAACTCTTTATAATTATTTATTTTTGGATTCCATATTGAAATTCCGGCGCTTATAGTTATAGTGAATTGTTTTTTATTTTCTTCACAAGAAAACAGTGTATTTTCAATAACAGACCTTATTCTTTCTGCTGAATAATAAGCTGACTTATAATCTGATATAGGGCCTAAAATTATAAATTCTTCTCCGCCATAGCGGCCAACTATGTTTATTTCTCTTGATTTTTCTTTTAAAATGATTGCTATTTTTTTTAAAACCTCATCGCCGCATAAATGACCGTATGTGTCATTAACATTTTTAAAAAAATCAATGTCAATCATTATCACTGCCATTGGTTGATTTGTGCGTTTTGATAAATTAAATAAAATTTTAATCTGTTCATTTACGTATCTTTTATTATACAATCCGGTTAATGGATCAGTGATTACCTGAATTTCCAAATTTTCTGTTTTTTCCTGTAATTTATAAAGATTTTTTCTTAAAGCATTTGAAATATCTCTATATGATACGATTCCGACTAGTTTATTATCTTTTACAACAGGTATTCTTCTTATTCTGTTTAAAGAAAGTTGAATAAATGCGAACTCAATATCATCATCCGGATTTAAAGTAACAAGAGGAGAAGACATAATATCTCCAGCGGTAATATAAGGCGTTTTTTCTTTATATGAAATTATTGCTTTAATTATATCTCTTTCAGTCACAATACCAATAGGATAATCGTCTTTATCAACAACAACCACTGCACCAAGACGATGTTTATCCATTGCTTCACAAATTTTAATTGCGATTTCATTTCTGTTTACCTTTAATACATCTCTGAACATTATCTGTTCTACTTTTGGTATCTGCATTTTTTATCCTTTTGTTTTTTTGATTTTAAAATAATAAAAATTAATAGTCAATAAATAAGTGGATTAAAGACATGTGGAATGTGAAATGTATCTAATTGCCTGATTTGCAAGATTGCCAAATATGCAGGATTTAAGAGATTAAAAAATCAGGCAATTAGGCAATCAGTAAATTAGAAAATTCGGTAGATTCAATAACTACCTTGTCGATTGCCGATTGTCGATTACCGATTGAAAAAAAATTCCTCTACCCCACGGGGAGAGGATAAAGGTGAGGGGGAGATAAATACATTACCAATTGCAGGTTGCTGATTGCGGATTGGAAAAACGAAAAACTGGATTCCTGCTGGAGTTTACCCATGATTTATTCAGGTGCAGGAATGACAAGAGAACAAGAGAGCGAGATTAGAGCGAGAGCGAGAATTGAGATTATTTGTAGGGGCGGACCTATGTGTCCGCCCGAAAAAGAACAAGAGAGCGAGAATTGAGATTATCAGTAGGGGCGACCCTGCGTGGTCACCCATTCCCTGCGTGGTCGTTTCGAAATCGACAACTGGCAAACAGCAATCAGCAATTGAAAAAATTTCTCTCTACAATTTTATATTTTTATATGATATACTTTTTATAAAATTATATATACAGGAGAACTTATGAATATAGGAATTGTTGGTGCAGGTATTGCTGGTTTAGCAGCAGCATACAGATTGGTAAATGCAGGGCATAAAGTAACAATTTTTGAAAAAGATGAGAAGCCAGGCGGCCTTGCAAGGAGTTTTGATTTTGCAGGCAATAAACTTGATATTTTTTACAGGCATATTTTCAAAAGTGATACAGATATCATTAAATTAATAAATGAGTTAAACCTTACAAAAGAATTGATATGGAAACAGGTAAAAATGGGGTTTTATTATAAAGGTAAGACATACAATTTTACAACTCCTGTTGACCTTCTTTTATTCTCTCCTTTACCTTTTTTTGACAGAATAAAACTTGGATTGATTTCTTTATTTTTAAAGGATGTAAAGGATTGGAAAAAATTTGAAAAAATTACAGCAAAAGAATGGATAATAAAAAATTTTGGGAAAAATATTTATGAAGTTGTCTGGGGCCCTCTTCTTGAGCAGAAATTTGCTGAAAAAGCAGATAAAATTGCAATGACCTGGTTGTATGGAAGAATTTCGGCAAGGTTTAAATCCAGAGAAGCAGGTGGAGTAAAAGAAGTGTTAGGATATTTAAATGGCAGTTTTCAGAAATTAATTAATGTTCTTGCAGATAATATAATTAAAAAAGGCGGGCAAATATTAACGCGTATATCAGTTAATAAGGTAATTATAGAAGACAGCAAAGCAAAAGGTGTATTTGCCGCAGACAAAAAGTATGATTTTGATGCAGTTTTACTTACCTGTGCGCCTGCGATAATAAAAGAAATTGTTGATATAAAAAGTGCAGGCATAGAAAAAAGTATAAATTCAATTGATTATCATGGCTCTGTTGCGCTTGCTTTCAGGACAAAAAAATCACTTGGTAATATTTACTGGCTAAATGTTGCTGATAAAGAAAGCCCGTTTGTAGCAGTGGTGGAACATACCAATTTTATTTCAAAAGAAAATTATAATGGTGATGTTGTTATTTATCTTGGTAAATATTTATCAACACAGGATGAACTTTATAAATCAACAAACGAAGAAATAAAAAACAGATTTTTTAATTATTTAAAAAAGATAAATCCTTTATTTGATGAGAAAGATGTGTTAGAATATTTTATATTCAAAGAACCATTTACACAGCCGATAATTCCTGTTAATTTTTCAGAGATAAAGATGGATTATAAATGCAATATTCAGGGATTATATTTTGCAAATATGTCAATGATTTATCCGGAAGATAGAGGAATGAGTTATAGCGTAAAAATAGGAAATGAAGTGGCAGAAATTATTAATAACGATTATAAAAAATAAGGAGAATATAAAAAATGAGAATTTCAGCATTTTTTCCGGCACATAATGAAGAAGCAAATATATCTAATTTAGCAAAAAAAACATCAAAAGTTTTATCCGAGATATGCGAGGATTATGAAGTAATTATAGTAAATGATGGCTCAAAAGACAGAACAAAGGAAATTGCAGAAAATCTTGCAAAAGAAGACAGCCATATCCGGGTTTTATCACACGAGGTAAACAGGGGTTACGGTGCTGCTTTGAAAACAGGTTTTTACAATTCACGATTTGAATGGATTTTTTTTACAGATGGAGATGGACAGTTTGATGTAAATGAAATAAAAGAACTTGTTAAATACATAGATAAAGCAGATTTAATTACCGGCTACAGAATTAAAAGGCAGGACCCTTTTATAAGAAAATTAAATGCTTTTGCGTGGGGCACACTGGTGAAATTACTGTTTGGTTTCAGGGTAAAAGATGTTGACTGTGCTTTTAAACTTATAAAAAAGGAAATAATAGACAAAGCACAACTTGAATCAGAAGGTGCATTGATTTCAACAGAACTTCTTGCCAAAGCAACAAAAATGGGCTATAAAATTTTTGAAATAGGTGTCCATCATTATCCAAGACGCGCAGGGACGCAGACAGGAGCAAAAATAAAAGTGATTGTAAAAGCATTCATTGAACTTTTTAAATTTTACGGAAAGATGAAAAAATGGCAAAAAAATTAATTTTTTTATTTTTTATAGTTGCAATACCTTTTATTATTTATTGTGCGGGTGAGACAGGTGCTGACATCTTAAATGAGAAAACAGGTGTAAAGCCACTTGCGCTTGGGGAGGCATATACTTCAATTGCTAATAATCTGGAAGGTATTTTATACAATCCCGCAGGTGCGGGTTTTATTAAATCCAGTGAATTAACAGCTACATATTTATGGAAATCATATCAGATGACAGTTATAAATGGAGCTTATGCACAGCCGGTTGAGATATTTTTTTTAGAAGGCACAGGGGCTATTTCTTTTATATACAGAACAATACCCGAAATAAGTAATATCGATGCAGATGATGAACCTGTTTCTTTTTATGATTTGTTAATTACAGCCACTTATTCAAATAATTTATCTTATTTTATACAAAATGAATCTTTAAAAGATATTTATACAGGTTTGAGTTTAAAATTCATTCAGGAGCAGATAGGTAATAATATTGGTTCTACTTTTGCTTTTGATATTGGTTTTATTTATTCGCCTGCAGATTCAAATTACAAATTAGGTTTATCATTATTAAATGCAGGTATGCCTATAAAAACATTGAGAAGTAATCAGGAAGAAAGTGATATAAATTACGATGCTGCACCGCTTCCTTTAACACTGCGAATAGGCGGTTCTTATGTAATAAAAATAGATAAGGATAATGCAACCACGGTATCTCTTGACTTTATTCAGAATTTTTTTGAATCATCAAAATTTGCTATAGGACTTGAGCATAGTATTATTAATATTTTATTTTTGCGACTCGGTTATAATATGCATACAGATAATAAAGAGCCGGTAATATTATCTGCCGGAGTCGGTGTTTCTGTTACAACAACTATTCCTGTTACAGTAACAGGCGAAATAAATTATGTCCATAGATTTTTTATGTGGAATGGTTTTAATTCACCAGATTCAATAGATGCACTTTCGGTGGTTTTTAAGTTTTAAAAGTTAAGAATTAAAGAGGGTGTAATTTTATGGGTCAAAATAAAAAATTCTTTTTTGCTTGTTTGTTGTTATTATTATTTTCGTATTTATCGGCAAAAAATATCCAGGTGAACAAAACCATTGAACCAAATGTTAGTTCTGTTGGTGAAACTGTGAGGATATGCATAGATATATTACCGGAAATTGAAAATAACGCAAAAGCTGATATTGTCTGGGTCATTGATACTACGGGCTCTATGGCGGATGGTATCAATAATATACAGAATAACCTTAATTATTTCACATCCCAGCTTGCTTCGAGAGGGATTGATTACAGGCAGGCGCTTATCGAATATAAAGATGTTACAGTTGATGGCCCTGCAATTGTCAGGGGTTTTGCTGTAAATGATTCTGAATTTTTAAGCTGGATTTCAAATATTCTTGTAGGTGGCGGCGGAGACGAACCAGAATCCGGGTTGGAAGCACTTATTGATGCAAATACTGTTTCATGGCGGATTGATGCATCAAAAACTATGATAATAGTTACTGATGCTCCGGTTAAGTGCAAGGAAAGTGGAAACGGTCCTCTTTCCATTTCATACACTGCAACAGAACTTTTTAACCAGGGGGTAGTAATACATGCAGTATGCAATATGAATAACACAAGAGATATCCCCACATATTCAGGAGGCATAATTTTGAATTACAGTTCTCCTTCGTCCGAATGGGATAATTTTCTGACTCAGCTTGGACAGCAAATTTCCAGTTATACAAATATCATTGTCAGGGACCCTTTGCCTGACCAGCTTGTGCCAACAGGGAATATATGCGGGGCAACCGTTAATTCAAACGAGCTTATCTGGACTTTTCTTTCTTTGCCCGCAGGCATGCAGACAAATGTGTGCTGCTTTGATGCACTAATCACTACTGCATTTGAAGGCTATATTTATAATGTAGCTTACGCGTCTGCAGATGACGTGACAGAAACAGCTTCTGAAAAAAAATACCTGTTTTATCCGACAAAGACCTCAACAAATACTTTTACACCTACTTATACTTTGACGCATACCTTTACTCCTACATACACTAATACACCTACTTTTACAAGCACACCCACTTTTACCCCTACGCTTATACCTGTGGTGCTCAACTGGTTAGGCGCATTCCCCAATCCTTCGGTATATGAGTCAAACATTGTTTTTTCACTTTCGCGTTTTAATCCGTGTATTATAAAAATTTATACTATATCAGGAGAACTTGTGAGAATGGAATCTGTGGCGGGTATAACCGGAAATAATGTTTATACATGGAAGACCACAAACAGGGCGGACAGGAAAGTTTCAAGCGGTATTTATATAGTATCAATAGAAACTGTTGATTATGCTTATAATAAAAAACGAAGTATTGTCTGGGGGAAAGTATCTGTTGTAAGATAAAAAGATGTAAGATATAAAAAGTGAAAAGTGAAAAGTGAAATGTATTTATTTGATTGCCAGATTGCCTGATTGACAAAATTTGCTGGATTTAAAAGATAAAAATTAGGCAATAAGGCAATTAGAAGATAAAATTGGTAATTTGCAAGATTTTCAGATTGCCAGATTTGCGGGATTAAGAGATTAAAAAATCAGGCAATTAGGCAATTAGAAAATTAGAAAATTCGATAGATTCAATAACTACCTTGCCGATTGCCTATTGTCGGTTGCTGATTGCGTATTGAAAAAAACTCCTCTACCCAGCGGGGAGAGGATAAAGGTGAGGGGGGATAACTACATTGTCGATTGCCTATTGTCGGTTGCTGATTGCGTATTGAAAAAAACTCCTCTACCCAGCGGGGAGAGGATAAAGGTGAGGGGGGGATAACTACCTTGCCGATTGCCTATTGTCGGTTGCTGATTGCGTATTGGAAAAAAATTCCTCTACCCAGCGGGGAGAGGATAAAGGTGAGGGGGGGATAACTACCTTGCCGATTGCTGGCTGCGGACTGTTGATTGATAATTGCATTGCCGGTTGGTGATTGCTTATTGCTGATTGGAAAAAAACAAACAGCAATAAGCAAAAAGCAATTGACAATTGAAATTAGCGAGATATAGGGGCGAACCTGTGTATTCGCCCAAATAGTATGTCATACCTGCGAAAGCAGGTATCCATTTTTTAGTTTCCTACTGGAATTTATTTATGATTCAAACAGGTATAGGGATGACAGATTAGAACGTTTGAAACTACTTGACAATTATATTTATCATAATGTATAATTAATATATAAATTATTTATTTAATAAGGAGGTTGGAGAAGATGAAGAAAATTACAGGTGTTCTAATTATAGTTTTTGTTTTTAGTTCGCTGCTTTTTGCTGAATTATCAAGCATAAACACTTATCAGGCAGGGTATTATCCACGTGGCATTGCAATTGCAGATGTAAATAACAATGGCAGAAATGAAGTTGTTGTTGCAAATTTTGGAGAGGATACATTAATTGGTCAGGATAATGATGTTGCACCAACATCATCAATTTCTTTATTTTCCTATAGTTCCGGAAATTTAACTCAGCAAAGTTTATCATCTGAAAAATCTCCACGCGGAGTTGCAACAGGTGATTTAAATGAAGATGGTAAAACCGACTTTGTTGTTTCAAATTATGACGACTCATCAGTAACTATTTTTATACAGGATAAAAATAATACATTTATTCAGCAAAAAGTGGAAGTTGGCAAACATCCAGTTGGTGTTGCAATAGGTAAAGATGAGGCAGGACCATTTATTGCTGTTGCTATTTATTCAGAAAATAAAGTTGTTGTATTAACTCAGGGTATATCCAAGAACGGCTGGCAGAAAAGTGAAATAGTTATACCAGGAAGCCCGACAGATGTAGTTGCAGGAAAAATAAATAATGAAAATTGCATAGTGAGTGCCAATTATAGTGATGGCAGTATAAGTTTGATTAAAAAGACATCTTCTGGTTTAGAAAAAATCAGTGACTTAAAAGTTGGCGGCGGTGTATGCAAGGTAGAGGTTGCAGATGTAACAGGCGATGGTAAAAATGATATTATAACAGCGAATTTTTATGATAATACAGTATCAGTTATTGAGATAATAAATGGTTCACTTGCAGAGCCGATGACATATAAATTAAATGGACAGCGTCCAAATGGTATGGCAGTTGGTGATATTAATAATGATGGTAAAATTGATGTAATTACTGCAAATCGTGATAGTGACACAATTGATATTTTATTGCAGAATTCATCTGGCAAACTTGAATTAACAAATACAATTGAAGTAACAAATGATGATAATAAATCTTTTGGACCTGTTGAAATCGCAATTGGTGATATAAATGGTGATGGACTTGCTGACATCGCATTTACTCATATGAGAACAAATACTTTAAGAGTTTTGTATCAATTAGGTAGCAGCAGTGATGGCAAGTCAATTGCTTTTGCAGAAAAATTAAGTGATAAAAATGTTTATAATTATCCAAACCCATGCTCAGATAAAACCACAATAAGATTTTCTCTTGATAAAAATACAGAAGTAAAAATAATAATAACCGATGCATCTGGTAATGTTGTATGGCAGAAAGTTTTATCATCTGCAGAGACAAGGATAGGAATAAATAATATAGAGTGGAATTTGGTAAATGACGCTGGAAATAAAATATCAAATGGTGTTTATATTTTAAAAGTTATTTCCGGTGATGTTACTGTAAGTAAAAAAATAGCGGTAGTTAAATAACAAATTGCATTTAAAAGGGGCAGAAAAAATTTTTTCTGCCCCTTTTTTATTTTGTGAGAAAAGATGAAAAAATATTTTTTTGTTTTATTCTTATTTTTTACACTGTTTCATAACATATATGGTATTTTAGGAACAGCAGGTGGGCCTGCGCCTTTTCTGTCGATGGGAACAGGTGCCCGCGCAGTAGCACTTTCTGGTGCATTTTCTTCTTTTTATGATGATGTTTCCTGTGGTTACTGGAATCCTGCTGCTATTTCTTTCTTAAATAATATTGGATTATCAACTATGATTTCATTTTTAACTCTTGATAGAAGTTATAATTATTTTGCAGGTGTCTTTCCCACACAATATGGAGTGATTGGATTCAGTTTGATTAATTTTTCTATAGGCAACATAGAGGGAAGGACAGAAGACACAGAAGAGTTTTATCTTTTTTCTGATACAGAAAATGCATACATTGCATCTTATGGGTATAAAATTTTCAAATGGATTGCAATTGGCGGGAATATAAAAATCATAGACATAAAACTTGCCGGATATGGTGCAAATGGTTTTAGTTTTGATGCCAGCATATTTTTGGCACCTTTTGAAAATTTTTCTTTTTCTGTTGTTTTCAGGGATTTTTTCAATGGGCTTTACTGGACAACCGGGACAAAAGAAAGAATTTTATTTACAATGCGGCTTGGAATTATGACACAAGTTTTTAATAAAATGTTAAAAGTTGCTTTAGAAGGTGAACAAATAGAAAGTCATGATGCAATAATTAAAACAGGTGTGGAAGCAGAATTTTTTAAAATAATTTTTTTAAGGGGTGGCTGTTCTTATGCGTTTTATTCGCAGGAATTTGACTGGACAGCAGGTGCGGGTTTGAAGATAAATATTTATAATATTTTAACCCAGATTGATTATGCATTGTTAAAAGAAGAATTTATTACATCCTTTGATATAAATCATAAAATTTCGTTGAGTATTTATTTTTAAAATGAAAAAACATATAATTTTAATTATACCAATAATTATCTGGTTTTTTTATTCAGGTATTTTTTTTGTAGGCAAACCAAATAAAAGGTCTATAGATGTAAATTATTTTAAAAATCTTGCGCATTCAATACTAAACGGTAGATTTGATATAGATTGTCCGGGCAGTGGTTGCGTAGATCTGGTTATATATAATGGTAAATATTACTTATACTGGCCATGGATGCCGGCAGTTGTATATATACCGATTGTTGCTGTGTTAGGAACCAACACTCCTGATATTTTAATTTCAAGCATTTTTGGAGCATTGAATGTTTTTTTAATAATCATTTTCATTAAAAATTTTTCAGATAAATTTAATATGAGTATAAGAGGTTCGGAAATAGTATTATTAAGTTTTTTCTGGGCGCTTGGCACAGTTCATTTTTATATGTCAATGGTTGGTTCCGTATGGTTTATTTCACAGATAATGGCACAGACATTTTTATTATTATCTTTTATATCATTATTAAAATGGCAAAGTATATTCGGCTTTTTTATTTCTGGTTTGTTTTTTAGTATAGCTGTTTATACTAAAAACGACCTTTTATTTGCAATTTTTTTTATAACTGGACTTTTATATATCATTTACAAAAATAATAAAAAAGAAATAACAAAAAAAATAATTGCATTTTGTATGCCTGTTTTAATTTTTACAATAATAAATTTTTCTTATAATTATATAAGATTTAATAATATTTTTGAAAATGGGATTAAATATCATAATATGCATAAATATTTTAAAACAAATTATGAAAAATATGACTATCTATCGGTTGTTTATATTCCATATAATTTTTTAAGAGAAGTTATATTACCACCTCCAATTAAAAAAGATTACCCTTTTTTTAAATACGAAGAAGAGGGATTTGGTTTTTTATGGAATTCTCCTTTGTTTATATTATCTTTTCCTGTTTTTTTTATTTTTTTTAAAGGTTTGAAAAATATTTTTAACAAAAAAAAATTCAAATATAATTTAAATAAAGATGATATTACTATACTTTTTGCATCTTTTTTATCTCTTGTTTTTATTTCTTTATTAATTTTTTCTATTATGGGTGCTGGTTGGAGGCAGTTTGCGAGCAGATATTCACTTGATTATCAAATCTTTATTTTTATTTTTTTGCTTTATGCTTTTAAATTGTTTAGAGAAAAGAAATGGTTTTACCCGGTTGCAATTATACTTGGTTTGATTTCTTTTTATATGAATATAAATGGAGTTCATTACTTTTTTGGGGGAGGACAGATATAACTGCATTGTTGATTGCTGATTGTCGGTTGCGGATAATAGGACTTATAAGACATAACTGTCTTATACAAGCAGGCAATCTGGCAATTAGGCAATTTGATAAATTTTAAAATTTTTCTTGATTTTTTTCTTTAATTATATATAATATGTTATATAATAAAATAAAAGGAGGGATTGGTATGAAAAAAACTATTTTGTTTATTATTTTTGTGTTTATTTTTAATGGCTTTATATTTTCCGGACCATGGAAAAGTTATAAGGCATTTCAGGAATATTTATCTTTGAAAAAACAGGCAAAACAGGCAGACGAAGAAGGAAACACAGCTGTTGCGGTTAGCAGTTATTTAAAAGCAGCTGAAATTGCTTCTAAATCAGCAGATGCAAATGTTTATGCGTGGCAATTAAATAATGCCGCATTTTCTTTAATTGCCCAATTTAAGAAATTAGTAAATTATGAAGAGAAACTGCAAAAATTATCAGAAATGAAGCCGGGGAAAGAAAAAATAGCATACCAAAAAGAACTCGCCAATTTATTTAATTTACAAATGCCACTCCTGGAAGAAGCTCAAGGCCTATTAGATAAAACAAAAGATTTAGGAGAGTTAGAAGCAGCGGAAAAAATAAAATCAAACAATGAATTTATTAATTGGGTTAAAGAATTTATCACAACCAATCTGAATGAAGAAAAAAAAGAGAAAAGTGAAAATTGAAATGTGTAATGTAATATATAATGTATGATTTAAGATTTATGATTTACGATTTAAAAAACAAAAAATTGAAAATTAAAAACTCCTCTACCCAGCCTGTCCATTACCCATAAGTATTAAGAAGCAGGTATACCGCTGATTTTTTCGTAAAAAACGGTTGAGAAAAAGTCGGGCAAATAATTTGTAGTCAAAAGTAGGCGAGGCTTACGCAACAACCCTTGGATAGGATTAAGAAGGGCGTTAAAATTGGGAGTAAGTAAACTAGACAACACTGCGAACCACCCGTAATTTTCCTCAAAAATCAGGATATA